>Ga0187846_10000274_pt1 | contig 31487 bp, 47 predicted proteins | sample TC_taG_FD_161473 | JGI IMG/M metagenome (GOLD analysis project Ga0187846, IMG submission 161473) | Biofilm microbial communities from the roof of an iron ore cave, State of Minas Gerais, Brazil - TC_06 Biofilm (v2) | ecosystem: Environmental > Terrestrial > Deep subsurface > Cave > Wall biofilm... | reverse complement strand
CCTTTAAACGCGCTCAGATCGAACGGGGCCGCCGCTTGTGTTGTTACCGCGGCGGTAATCGACGCGGCCAGCGGTGGCAATAGAGCTAGATCAACCGGGAAATTCAAATCGTGGCCTGATAACGCTTTCAGAACAACAGGCTTAGGGCTGGTTTTATCTTTGCGGTTGAATGTACCAGGGACGCGGAGTACCCGTGCAGCGTCGGTCGTAACCGGATCATGGATAAGGCCGTGTTTCTTTGCGAGAGCAGACAGGCCCTCGGCATACTTCCGCCACTCGGCCACTGTGAGCGGTGTGTCGCTGATCCAGTAGACGTGAAACCCGTTGCCGCTATCTACGAGCGCAGTTGGCGGCGCGATGCCGCTGGCTTGCACAAATTCAAAGATTGCTACGAGCGCGGCGTCTTTTGTGGGGTAGCCCTTCTCAGGATGGTTCGGTTTGTTGCCGTCTACGTCCACCCAGATCGCTTTCAGTTCTCTCGCGCCTACTACACCGCGCGAAGCCTTCAAATACCCCGATTTCGATAAACCACCAGGTAGGGCCTGTGTGCTGAGACAAAAATATATGTCAGGAATACGTTCGTGATGGACCGTCGCCCATTGAACAAAGTCCATCGCTTTTTTGAGGTCTTTGAACGCACGGCCCGGCATAGCTTTGATATCAGGAGCAAGCCAATGAATGTTAACGTAGCCAGGACCGTCAGGTCCTGGCCACGCCACCACGCGCGACATGAACTCAAATGGGGTAGACATTTAAGACCTTTACGAGGTCTTGATCAAGTTTGCAATCCGTGCATCTAGATCATCATCGCTTGCCTCTGGCGCTCCCGCATCAGAGACAGAAGGGGTTGGGGCCGGCGCTGCCACAACCGAAGGTAAGTTGGTACTGACCGGGGGCGCACTTTGCACACCACCAAAACCTGTATCGACGCTCCCCGGTTCCTTGTTCGGTACACTTGATCCCACCTGTAAAATTGGGGTGGATGTACTGCCATTTGGTGTAGCAGGCGGGGCAGATGCCTTGGGCGCTGAGACGGTAACCTGCGTCTGTAAAACTGATCCTTCGATCACCATCCCAATCCCAGGTCCACCTGTCGGGGCCACTTGCTGAGATAAAGCGGGCATGGAAGGGGCGGCCGTGAGGGTCGATACTCCACCTATGGATATATCGCCGCCAGTAATCCGCCCCACCGTAGGGTCTTGTCGCATCTTCAGAATGATAGGCGCTTCTTTCTCGGTGAGACCTTGCAGCGGCGTAAAAATCATCTTCGGGTGCGCTTCGTTCGGATCGAACTTGATCCGGGTAATATACGTTGAAAAATGTAACCCTTGAGCCGCCATGTTATCTCCCATGACCGCCAGAGAATTCAACGAAGCTGGCGGTACACGAAGGAAACAAGGCTCCAAAAGCGGCTCCCCGAGGATCGCCTTAGTCTGGGTCGGCAGAATGAGAACCGCAAGGCGCTTGTAATCCGTACATTCGCGGCCTTTTCGGCCGGTCACCGGATCGGTTTTCCATTCGTTGCGCGGGCACAGGGCACAGTTATCGCACTGTTTTTGAGCCACGTCCGCGTCTGGCTTGATCCCATCAAGAGATGCGCAGATAGGACGGTCACCTTCCGATGTGTTCGGATCGAATTTCTTATAAAAAGACTTCGACTTTTGTTTCGCTTGTCCGAGGATCACCACATCGATGTAGCTAGACGGCGAACCATCGTCGAGACGAATAAAGTTGTGACGTTCGCCGCGGTGCCGCAGCGACCACACCTTACCCTTGTATCCGATTACCGGATACGACTGGCCGATACCTTCTGACAGGTTATCGTCTTGCGGATTAAGTGATGCAAATGCCGGAGACGGACCGGCTTTTGCCCAGTCCGGTATTGCAACTTCTTGGCCCATTGGTATCTCCTAGTCTGTTCTGCATAGGCTGTTACCGCGACGGTAATTATTCGTCCTTCTCTTTGGCTCCCCCGCGTCGCACTCCGAGGGTTTGCGTGGCGCTCATGTTAACGCCAGGGGGAAGCGCGTTGTTCTTTTTAACGAACGCCTTCACTGCCGTTACGTTTGCACGCCGGTCGAGCAGGTCGAATTGCTGGTTGTCAACTACATATCTCATAAAGGCGTCGGGGTCCGCCAGTGAAGCGCTATACCGCGTCGAGCGATACGCTGTCCCACTTTCTGTCTTGATACTATCTACTCCATTAGCGTCAAGAAAAGATGAAATTTTCCCCTCAAGCCTATCAAGCAGGTCTTGAAGCGGCTTCTTTTTTGCGTCGTATTCTTCGGCAAGACGTTTGAGAGCGTCCCGAACCTGGACATATTGCGCGGTCCGCTTGTTCATATCGTCCATCACGGTGTGTCTCCTGTTGCATCCTCTACAAGTTGGAGGAAAGCATTTTGTAACTTTTGATGCTCTCGCAACATGCGATAGGTCTTACGCTCTATTGGCGTGGCTTGCAAGTGCAAAAGCTGTTGTTTGTGCTGTTGTCCCACGCGCCGGAAGCGCGCATTGAATTGATCGTAAATATCCAATGAAGTAATTGGTAAATACCAAATCGTAGTATCGGCAGCGGTAAGCGTCACGCCATGCGCTACACATTGTGGGTGTACGAGCAGCACTCGATGTTTGTCGGTATTCTGAAACAGGTTAAAAATCTTGTCGCGATCAGGTGTATCTCCATGCACCACGGCATGGTCGATCCCAACTTCCTTCATATTGAAGATTTTGCTAATCCCCTCGATAATATGCCGGTACGGAATGGCTACCAGAACCTTGTGCTCGGCGCTTAATATCAAATCTGTTAAAGCAAGTATGCGCGGGGTTGGATCAAGACGGACAAACTCCGGTCGCCGGGTATAGACCCATCCGCCCGCAATCTGTAAGAGTTTATTCATCGCCGCCCCGGCGTTTTGGGCGTTGATCGTCTTGTCCTTTACCATCGCCTTCATGGCGGTAGATACTCGTTTGTAGACTACCTCAGCCTCGGGCGTCAGCGGTACATCGATTGTGCGGGATATCAACGGAGGCAATTCCACTACGTCGTCAAGAGAATATCTCACGCTCGGCTGCATCATCTGGAATGCTTTGTCTACAGCATCAGGCTTTGGTCGCCATACGTATTGTGAGACCTTATTCATCAGCATGTCGCGCGTGCGATTGCGAAATTCCGGTACACGATTGGGAGTGATAATACGGCACTGTGCCCACACGTCGGTAGGCTCGTTTGGCATCGGAGCGCCGGTCATACCCCATACGATAGGAAAACGCGCCGCAAACTTCCGCATTTTTTTAGACCGGTCCGAATTATTTCGGTATACGGCGAGTTCGTCCAAAACAAGGGTGTCGATATCAGCCCGCGCTTGGAGTTCGGATTGGATGACTTTGAGACCATCGTGGTTGATAACGTATATGTCAGCATCAATTCCCAGGCGGTCCAGTCGATCTTGCTTCGATCCATGCAGAACCTGACAAGTGCGGCCAGGAAGTGTGACGAATACCTCGCGTGCCCAGACGAAGTTGAGAGTCGAGAGCGGTGCCACCACCAACAGTTTTTTGGCGAGACCAGCAGAATTAAGATAATCCCATGCCCACAGAGCAGCCTTAGTTTTACCTGTCCCCATGTGATTGAGCACATATGCGCGCGGATTTTCAGTGAGCATTTCACAGGTCTTCTCCTGTACGGCGAACGGTTTTCCCTTGCGCCAGTCGTAATACAGCCGCATCGGGTTGGGAACCGGAAACCCCAGGTGTCGCAGTAACAACGTCTCGCTCATCCCGTGATGGATCACCTTGTTACCGTCTGGTAACATCGGTTCATTCGGGAACATGGAGAGCACGCCGGGGTGCGGAGGTACGACCAGCGCTTGGTTCTTCTGGCTTACGATGATTGGCATAGATAGCTCAATAGAACCATAACCGCATCACAGCGCTCTTGGCTATCGATCATAAATGCAAATCCACCGGCGGCGCAAATTTCCTGCATGGTGGTTTCCTGTCGGGGGGTGAGTTTCTTTCCCGGTGCCTTGGTTTCAATGGCCACAAATACACCATTGATGCATAGAAAAAAATCCAATCCAGGCGCACCCATCCCGTTTTGCACCGGCATGAAGCGATAAACGCGGGGAAGTTTATCCAGCCCGCGCTTTACCATTGCTTTTATTTTACCCTCAGGGGTCATGGCGGTTGTCTCGCCGTGTGAGGAATATGGTGCTCTCGTCCTTGAGAAACCTTCGGATCGGCCACCATATTCGCTGCCAGACCGTTGGCCCGTGGTCCAGCCAGTACATGTACTTGAGCAGGTCTGTTAAGGCGAGATGCTGCGACTTATATGGCCCATGAATGTCATAGGTCTCGTCGTACCAATACCACTTACCAGCGAAGTGATAAGGGTTTACGCGCGGAGGTTCGGTCATTTCGTTTCCCCGAAAGTTTCACAGCATAATACTCAGCACCAAAACATGGGAGCGATTTCTGCACCAGTGTTACCTTGCCGGCTTTATACGCTTCCCACGCTGCTGTGCCAATGGCATGGATAGCGGCAAATTGGCGGCCTACTTCACGATCCAATATCAACAGCCCAGTGTAGTACAGAATTTTTCCGCCCACTGGGGCATTGTGAAGTGCGGTTTCGAATTCTTTTATTGTCATCACGACCATGGAATGTCCCCTATGACATCGCCGCGTCGCGCCTAATTTGTGTAGCCGATATCGCCTTTGTGTCGGCATCCAGGTCGATGTGTTCCACCTTCCAACCCACGTCACGTCCATGCAGAACGCTGATGATATTTGGGAGCGGGATTACCGTGAACCTACCCCAGTATGCATTCAATGCAATCTCGATCCGCTGTTTGACCGCATAAAACGGGAACGACGGAGAAGTGTCACGCACCCCAATGCACACTTGAAGATATTTCTTGAGACCTTCCTCGATCAGCTTTTTATGGCCCTCATGGAAAGGCTGATACCGGCCAATGAACAATCCCGTAGGCGTCATCGGATTGAACGCGGGAATGAGAGCTTCATAAATTCTGTTGGCCCAGTAAATAGGAGCACCGTGCTGTGTTACGTGCATATCGTAATGCGACGGGGATTGCCAGAGTTTGTCGCTGTCAGGATACTCACCGTCGCCTCGGCGATCTATCCACACAACGAACGCCTTACGTGGTCCTTTATCGAACAACAGACGAGTAGCCTCGGTCGGACATATAAAAGAAGCGATCACGTTACCGCCGGCGGTAACAACCGCGTCACAGAGTTTTCCCATGAACTCTGCGTGCAACAAGCGATCTTCGTGCTCAAACCCTAGCGGATTAGGGTAGGCGTTTCGTATGTCGTCGCCGTCAAAGACTGTCGCCGCCAACAGCCGGGATAGCTCCCGCGCCAACGTTGTCTTTCCCGACCCCGTTTTCCCGCATATGAGTATCTTGTTCATCGGTTGCTTTTGCCGTGAAAGGGACAACTGCTAACTGGACACCACTTGAAACATAATTTACCGGGTTTTGGTGGATACGTCAAGGTTTTTGCGGCTTGTTCCATCGCGTTGATTTCCGGTAGAAGGCCGGTCCACAGTCGCGCCATATCGCCGCGGTTGAATACCTCAGGCGTCGTACACGCCTCTTGTAGCCACACATACTCAGTCTTGATCCGGCGCACCTTCGGATAGTGCGAAAAGATACATTGCGCATTGAGCGCCAGTTGGATGCTATCATGCACCATTTTGCCTGTTTTCCAGTCTATTGCACGCGCAACTATGTCGTCTATGCGCAAGATATCAACTACTACGCGCAACCATGTTTTATGACTGAACCATTCACAAGGTTGAAAATCCCGCGTAATCGCCAGTTTCTGCTCGACCAGCAATGTACCGGCACCACCTTGAACACGCTCCACCCATGGCTGATATTCCGACATAGTGGCGGGCAAAGGAAGCTTCCCCGTACAGGCATTGGCGAGTGCCGCGTGAACACTGTTACCCCACGTTAGCTGTTCGCTGTCCTCGACGAAATTCTTTTGTATGTCCACCTCGTAATGCCGCTTGGGGCAAGTATCAAAGTTTTTCTTTTTGGAATAGCTCCACGCCCATTCTTTAGCCATCAGATTTCTCCACATGCAGAAAGGGCAAGGGCGATATTCGCGATTAGGACTTCACTGGGGAAACCGCCGGCAGCCTCGGCAATTTCATCGGTGAAAGTAGCGTACTCTTTGCGGGTGCGGGATAAGACACGTACCACTGTACGCCATTGTACGGGCGGCATACCATCGCTTGGGTCTATATACGGACTATGTGTTGCAACACGGTTCACATGTATTTTCCCCTCTCGTTCCCACTGCCGGAATAGTTTGTGTCTGTCTTGTGTCTTTAACAAGGCTTCCATGTATCCTGGCGGCAAACTATTTTTGCCAGCAGCCTTGGCAACCGCCAAGGCCCCGGCTTCCATTTCGGCCCGCGTCCTATCAGATATTACCGTCACGGTAACAAATCCTATTTGGCACCTCGGGGCGGTGCAAGATTATATTTCTTCTCAAGGGCCAATTGCAACTCGGCCAATACGCGCCACGCCGCCTCGGCCAAATGTAACACCTTGCCATCATAGTCGGTGCGGGTGCTCATATGGCGTATAACACAATCAGCATGATCCGCTGACTTATCACGCGACCAGCCCAGGGGTTCACCGGGGTTGTGCTTCTGATTGCCCAGATAACTCACATGCGACACAAGGGCGAGGGCATCGGGAAAGTAATCCAGCAGCCCCGTGGCCATCGGATACTCTTTCCGTTGAGCGCTTGTTAAGTGGTCGATCAGGCGGCCGGTAATCTCGGCGGACGGACGCGGCGCACTCGCCGCCGCGACATTTTGATCCGCGCGCGCCTGCGCGCGTTGTACTACTTCAGGCGACATGAGTGTATTCCTTTCCTAGAATGATAATCGTAAGGCCCAAGCACCGGGCGAGGGCATATTCCGCGCTGGCACCACTGGATTTTTCCCATCCTGGTAACAACGCAATGGCGTCCGCCTGACGGCAAATGTAAGCTGTATCCGCTGCTAGCGCACGTCGCAAAGAAAATCCAAACGTTTTTGTGGCTTCACTTTCATCCCCAGTTGGATTGTTCCCAATCTCGTCGCCGTTTTGCTGACGATCATGATCGGCGGGGGAGAATACTTCGTGGCCTTCGTCTCGTAACTTTGCGGCTGCATAATCAAAAGCCGGGAAGTTGAAATTCGGGATATTGCGCATTGGGCCTGCGAGATAAATCTTCATATAACCCTCCCATACCGATCTACTGCTTCTTTGTGTATACTACGCAACATAGCAATGCGAAAAAATCCCTCATATAAAGGATCATCCCTCATAAGAAGACGAGCGTAGTATGCTCTATGGTTGTTAGGCAACACAAATTCCGCCCCTACGGTTGTAATCATAAGTTCCCAACGCACGCGCTCCCAGATACATGCGATAGCGAATTTTGTATAGCCTACACTACGCGCGGCGGCGGCATAGCGTTTGACATAGGTATACACCTGTGGATTAGCGGCGTGAAAATCAAGAAATTCTTGTTCCAACTCACCAATCGGTGGGGCACCTATCATAATTTCACTCATTTCCATCCTCCATTTACTCCGTCCCACTTCTTGCCGGCTCGTACAGCGGCTTTATCTGCGAGGCGAGACTTCATTTTTGATATACGCGCGCGAGTTTTCTGTTTCTCTCGTTCCTTGAACTCGTCTACCGCCGCGGCCACACGATCTTGTGCAATATGGCCATTACCATCAAAAGAAATATGGCCATCAACAACAGGTCGGTCATAGGATACTCCTGGTACTTGCGCGTTAGGATGCTTAAACGAATTATCCGGATTGCGCAAGAGAAAATCCGGGATCGATAATTCTTCGGTTACCGCCGCGGTAATGTCAGTCACGTTCGGGATCGAGGTGTCGTTCCCATCGGAGGGCGTGGAGGGCGATTGTTCTAATATCATGGTGCGGAGTCCATCCAAATTGTTTGAGGGCGGATACGTCAGCGATCACTTTGGCGGGGTCACCTAGGCGGCGCTCTTGTAACCGAAACGGGATACTACCGGCTCCCTGAATGGCTTCTAGCGCGCCTAGAATTTCTCTTACCGAATACCCGTGGCCGCATCCCACATTCAGGATTAAGTTTTTCCCGATCCCTTGCTCCAACATATCCACATGCGCTCGGGCCACATCGGCTACATGGACGTAATCCCGTACCGCCGTGCCATCTGGTGTAGGATAGTCGGTTCCTTTGATATCGAACATCGGGCGACGCCCCAAGGCTGTCTCGCAAGCGACCCTGAATATCATCCCCGAATTATACAGAGTCGGCCCTGTTCGCATCTGCGGGTCGGCCCCGGCTACATTGAAAAATCTCAAAATGGCGTAGTTAAACCCATATACCTTGGCGGTGTCTTTGATGATTTGCTCGCCCATGAGCTTTGACCAGCCGTAGGGTGACATAGGCCGCAGGGAGTCATCCTCTTTCATCGGACGAACGAACTCGGGATCACCATACACAGCCGATGACGATGAAAAGATGAATTGCTTGACCCTCAACCGAACTGCTACAGACAGCAGCATATGTGTATTACAGACGTTATTTTGGTAATACCAGAATGGTAACTTAACCGATTGCGGGACTGATGTTACGGCCGCACAGTGTATGATCTTATCAATATTGTTTTGCCGGATCACTTTCGCGACTAAATCTTGATCATTTATGTCTCCCATTATTGTTTTTACGCCAGTGGGGAGATTGCAAGGTACTTTGTCGAGACGATCCAGCACTACCACATTATCGGGTATACCGGCATCGGCCAGTGTCCACGCAATCTGGCTTCCAATATAACCTGCGCCACCTGTAATGAGAATGCTCACGGATATACATCCCCATTTTGTTTGATTTTTTCATCCTCATACTTCGCGGCAACGCGCCGGTAGAACTCAAATGCTGCACACACCAGCGTACCAATGATGATACATATAGTGAGATAGCGCTTGTCGCGCTCCCAAAACCGTATCAATTGCGTCGTGATGAGATAATTCAGGTCGCCAGCGTTCCTGACGGCCTTCATCCCCCGCTCGTCAATCGCGATCTTGGTTTCTGCACTAATGTACGGCATGTTACTTTGCGTCCCCGTATGACTGCCCGCCTCCAACTTCAGCTTGCAGAGGTAAATCCGGTGCCCATGAGGGGCGACGTGTCATTTCCTCATACACGATCTTTTTGGCATTGTCTACGTCTTCATCGCGCACAATGAACGCTAGCTCGTCGTGTGACTGTAAGGCGAATGTATAACCGCGGTCTGATATGCGTAGCGCTGCGTGCATAATGACTATTCTCGCCAAAAACTGCACGAGGTTTTCGAGAAACTTCCCGCTATACATTTTGTAAACGCGGTTACCATAGCGGTAATACCATTCGTGGTCGCGCTTCGGCAACACCATGTACTTCATGCGGAGACCAAGAGGCCCTTCGACATATCCATGCCCCACGATACACGGGCCTACCTTCACGGCTGGCCCATTGCCAGACCATGCGGTGTCCAAAACGTCTTCCAGGCGCTTCCACATATTTACAATGGCACGGTTTTGGTTCCTGTAAACGTACACCGTTCGTTGGGCCAGCGGTTCATTCCACACCTTTAACAGCGCGGTCATATCCATTCCCATGCTGCGCGCCGACCTCAGCACCATGTTGTAGAACTTCGTGGCTCCGCAATAAAATCCTAGGCCAAGCACACCCGCTTTGCCAATGAACCGTTCCAGCAAGTGAACCTTTTTGTCCACTGCAAAACCGAACACATGTGACGCAAGGAGCGCGTATGGGTCTTGGCCGTTAGCGAATTGTTCCAGCAAGTCCTTCTGACCACACAACCATGCATTTATTCGGCACTCTATTTGTGCTAGGTCTGCGACTACCACCTTGTGACCAACCGGGGCGATAAGCGCCTTGCGCAATTTAGATTTTTTAGCGCCACGACCACTCGGCAGGTTTTGCATGTTGACAAGCCAGTCACCGGACAACCTGTGCGTATGCGCACCGCTGTAGCGAAGCGGTATCGGCATCAGCGGGCGTCCACTCGGCCACTGCATACCTGATATGCGCAGTATCCTTTCCCCCCGGCTTTCTTCAATCGTGCTGCGTACACCTAGACGAGCTTCCGCCAATGACGCTACTACTGGGTCTTCGTTCTCCAAAAGGTTGCTCATAAACTCGTCGGTCTTGGCGAACGCAGGAATGTCGGGGCCACCTGTTTGGCTTGGTTTGTATTCTATATCCACACCGCGCGCCTTTAAGAGTGTCTCGAACAACGCTGAACTGCGAAGGTTTTTCGCGAACGCTTCTTGATCGGCTTCGGTAGGTAATGGGCGCTCTGCTGCTTCTTCGAGGAGTTTCACCTTGTCGGCTTGTAAATCACCCAGATGCTGCTTGAGCATCGGCTCGTCTATCTCAAATTTCGGCACCACGGCGCATCGTAAGACCTTATCCATGACCTTGCGCTCGGAGTGCGGGAACTCCGGCAACAACAAGTCAAATATCTTTGCACTCAACTCGTTGTCGTTGTTGGCGTATGCCTGATATGCGGCCCACAGCGCCGGATTAGACATAATATCCATGCGCCGCATCCCACGGACATTGGCAATCGTATCGCCTTTCACGCCTAATTTTAGCGTAGCTGCAACCTTTTTAAGGCTTACGCCATCAAGCATGTGCCCACGCAATGTCGCCGCCATGCGCATCGAGCAAAGCATCCTCGCCGGCACAAAGCCATAACGCCACGCCAAGATACAATTATCAAAAAGCGCGTTGAATGTTACCGTCGTGGTAACCTCCGGGTCCACCGTTTTCAGGAAGGCTGCGAAGTCGGGTCCGTCTACCCAGAATGACGGTTCATTATCCCGCTTGACCGCGCACCCGATAGTCTCGAACCTTGGGTCCAAGATGTACTCGGGCGGTGTCATATGTGAGAGTGAATATTCCTGTGCGTAATATGTTTCGAAATCTAGAAAGAGAATTCCCACTTACATCCCCTGGGGTTTTGGCGTAAATTCCGGGAGAATTTACGCCAGTTCACCCCTAAAGTCAAATTAATCCGAAATAGTCCGACATATTACTACCGGATTGACCCGGCTCCGTATCGGTACGCGTAGTCATAAATGTCACTACAACGTCACGTTTGGACGGGTGATCCCGCTGGCATAACAGCGCACTCGCCATTGTTAAGCCGGCTTCGCGCATGTCTGCCGCAATAGTCCCCATTGGTTCAATTGGTTCACGAAAGTTGTTGCCGTGTACTTGATGTATGGCATGAGTTGTGGGCAATAAGGCCACAACGGATGGAAAATAATTTCGTGTGGCTCCTAGCGTGGCGTGGTTGTTCAACCACCGGAGTACCCGCCTAACTTGTTCAAATTTCAAGTGAATATCATATACGTTTTTTAGGGTCTTAATAATATTATCATGTCCCGGCTGCATAGAAACATGTCCGGTATCGGGACAACACATCCCGCATTTATCCAAATTAATGTTGAAATCACAAACCATCGACAGAGCGCCATTACAGGGCACAATAACCTTTTCCTGCGCATTTATTTTGTAAGGTGATTTGGTGTACGGAAAAGCATCGGATAATTTCTCCACAATCTCAAGCGGCCATAACCAGTGGGCCATATCCCATACTGAAAAAGTAACATCTACCATCGTGCTAGCAACAGCACGTTCCACTGCGTTGAGATTATTGAACGCGGCATCAAGCGGTTTCACTATATCACCAGGTTTACGACGACGTGCCATTGAGGTTATCCTTTACTTTAGGGTTTGAACCACGAAGACGGCGGGATAGATTGTCCCATTGAGCTAGGCGTCTTAGCCTGCATAGCACTTTGTTTGAGATCAGTTTCTGGAACGAATGGAAACATCTGCAAACCAGCACTCTCTACCATTACGTAGAGTTTCTTGGCATCTTCAATGGCTTTCCAACCGTCTTCCAATTCTTCCTCTGTATGGAACGTTTTAGCGCGCTCGATCAGATAGCGCTCGGCAAACGACCGAAATCTTGTGCGTTCTTGTTCGCTCATGGCTGCTGTGTCCTCTTGTTCACTCGCACCACTTGACCATACGGGTACGGTTTATCCGTACTGCTCGCCCAGATCACCGGGAACGCCGGTTCCTTGGGGAAGTCCACATAGCCATCGGTAAACCCGATATACATGTCGGGCTTGTCCATCTGGTTTGCAATCCAGTCGAATACAGGGTGTTGGCTTGTACCGCCGCCGCCGCTCACGCCACGCGCTTGAATATGCGCCAAGTCGGATATATCCGTGATCTCGTCAACGTAATCTACGTTGGCATCACACCACAGTACAGTCAAACGCGCGGGATTTACGTCTTCCATGATACCAGCCAATTCGGCCATATTAGACGCAATCTCGTTGTCGCCGCGCGACCCTGAGGTATCGCCCCATATAACAATCCAGCCCGCCCCCTTGCCTGTTTTGCGTGGCTGATAAATATCCCGGCCAATGAACCATTCATCCGGTTGCTTCCAATCCCAACCGCCACTGGAACCAACACGGTTGATGATAGTCTGGATATGGTCTAGCCAATAGACTTCCGGCTCAAGCAAGTCCTTGAACATGCGCTTCAAAGCTGCTGCCATTTTACCTTGAGCTTTAGCCTGTTCGATTGTCTGCGCTGCTGCAAGCGCAACCGCCCACTGCTGCGGATTACGCTGTGCTGCGGCTTGGCTCGGGGTCTGCCCCATGCTTTGTCCCGGCTGCATCAGGTTGTCAAATCCTCCCGGATTACCTTGTCCTTGTCCCTCGCCGTCACCTTGTTCGCTTTCGGGTTTCTTCTTGTACGTTTTTTGATACACGTCCAGCACGCTTTCGCTGCCATCCATGCTGTCATCGAAGTGTCCAACTTTTGGCGCTCTGCCAATTTTGCTCTTTTTCAAAAGTGCATTGATCCGCAAATCCATGGCCTTCTGCATGGTGGCTTCGTCAAATGGCAAGCTCGTGCCGTCATTCATCGGCACCTGCCCTGCTTGGCGGCAACGATACAGCAATTCTACATCACCATAAACGTTGTGAATAATCTCATGTCCCGCTATGAACACGCGCTCATGCAGGTTGAACTCAAAATACTTTTCAGGATTGATGATGATGTTTTTGCCATCTGTAGCGGCTATATCGACATCAGGCGACATCATGGCAACGTATTTAGACCCGCCCACATTGTGGTTTTCGGCGAGCATCTTGTACCATATGTGCCGAAACCCTGGCGCTGTCCATGCCATCATTGACACAGTGCTCTCCCAAGCTTCCTCTTGCTTGGGCGTGAGCACAGCTTGAGCGAGAACTTGTTTCGGTAAGTCAGTCATCGTTTGATCCTTGCCGAAGTAAAAAGTTTTACCGCTGCGGTAACCTCGCCGGGTCGCGCCCCGTAGTCTCGAACCCATTGTTCAAACTGCTTCCATTGCGCCTCGGGCATGTCGGGCAAATAGGTCATAGACCAGACGTTACATCGTCTACGATACGCGGCTATCATCTTTCGCCGCAGTATCCTGTGCTCCTTGCCCTTGCGCGCTTTTGTACCCACAGCACATGAACCTCTCAAAGTCATTTACCCACTGGCATAGCTCAACCCAACTCTGAAACGACTGGTATTTTACGCCGCTATGGGTGCGTTTCTGCACATAAGAGTTGATGATAGAGCGACGTAGTGGTGTTATAACCACACCATATCTCACCTTCATTTAGACTTTTCCTCGTTTTTCTCGTGCTGCAAATCACGCATGGCTTGTAAGAGTTCATCCGACACCTTTTCAGGTTCCTCGCCGCCATGATCCTGTATGGCTTTGCCAAGTGTATCAGGCAACAGCGCGATATCCTTATGCCCGGTGAAGAAATCATCGGAATACACCACCACTTGCGGTTTCTGTCCGTCGGACAATAACTCCAACGTGGCGTTGATATGCACGGCGGCGCGACGCACCGCTTCGGTTATGGCTTCGTTTTTCTCGGGGTCGGCGAAGTCAGCCCTTGCCTCAATAGTCCATTGTCGTTGCGCCATGGTCTTTCCTTTCGGTTTTATTGTACGATCCTGATACCGCGGATCAGTCATACACCAAATCAATAACTGATCTACGATATCAGACGTATACCGTTTCACTGCGCCAATCCAGCGATGATAGACACAAGACCGGCGTTCTTGCTGATCCATGCCTGCATCGGCGGCTCATTGATGATTGTCTTGTAGTCGCGACGTAACAGACTACTCACGAACGTAATCGCCATGTCCTGCGGCATACCGGGTTTCTTGCTCATGTACTGGATTACTTGAGCCAGATCAGGTGTCTTGACGCGACCGGCAAGTTCATACGCCATGAGCATCTGCAAGTCAGCCTTGGTCGGAACTGGTGTTCCCATCGGGTCTTTCACCACGTCCTCATAGTGCGGCAACTCAAGCTGAAACTGCAAATGTCCGACATAGCTAGTTGTTGCGGCCATACCGATAGTTCCAACTAATCCTTCCATGAACAGCGAACTATTGACTGGCGTTTTGCCGCCATGCATCTCGGTCATAACCTGCACGAACCTATCGCCCATTGTCAACGTGCGGGGATTGCACCACGGCCCTTGTTTCTCGGGCTTTGGCTCAAAAAGGATTTCAGGGTGCTGCTTCGCCCATGCTTTGGTGACGGGTAACACACTCCACTTTTTCCCTTGCCACTCGTATGGCTTGTCTGCGAAGTCCTCGATCCATACATCCACATCGGGCGTGACTGTGCGTTCAACACGGCGACCGATAACAAAATCAAATTCCTTCGTGACGCCATCTCGCGCATCGACGTTCGTGAGAGCAATCCTAGGGCTTCCCGGTGGGAGATACCACGGCGGAGTGCCACCGGCACGCAAGACCTCAGCACCGGCTCGCTTTGTTTCGGCATCGCCCTGACCCCATTCTTCAATGACCAGCAAGACTATATCGAACAGGTTCGCAGGACGCCGCTCACCAGTGGCCAAATCCGTGGCAATATACCACTGTGGTATAGCCGGGTCTGTGATAGTATACCGGTTTCCTTCGACTACCATTTCACCTTTCCACGGTAATCCGGTGAAGCCAATACTCGACTGCGTTGCCATGAAGAAACAACTCAGCCCAACACGCTTTCCGGGATGCTGCTGTACCAGCCATTTGGCCACTTTGGCCATCATGTCGGTCTTGCCAAAACCCGGCGGGCCTTTGATGATCGTGGCATTACCTGCCAGAATATCAGCCTGTACGAGCCGGAATGTATCTCTTAGGTTCATGTGTCACCTTTCAAGTGTACCCCTGAAGGCCACGACGTTCGGGGTGTTACCGTCGCGATAATTCGTCACTCGCCGCGTTGCGCTTTATCGCTTGCAACACGACGCATGTGGGCTATTACGCTCTCGTCACGTAAGTAACATTGCTGCCGTGCCAAGACTTCCTGTACTGCGGCCCGAGACCGTGCGCCAAAGTTAGGACAACGGCATAAATCAAGAACTGTCCATTGCAATAACTCGCCAACCGTTGTGATACCTAGATTGCGTAATCCAGTGGTTGCTCGTACAGAGAGTTCCAAATCTTCAATATCTGTGGCTCGAAAAGAACGCGCATTGTTTCGTGTTATAGTCTGCTGCGTGCATACGGTACAAGCAACAACAAATGATGCATGAGTCACACCACATTTACAACAAGTTATCATGTGTCACCTTTCAAGTGTTGATCCTTTCGTGAAATCCGTGTGCCGGGTGGGCGAAAGGATCAGAAACTCCCACCCGGCACTAATGCCGCAGGCAATGGACAAGCGGCACTAAACCGCGCTATTTAAAGCTTTCCGCATCGCGCTTCGCAACAGTTTTCTGTTGTCGTCGCGCCATCTTCCAAAATTGCCGTTTTCCTTTGGCTCTTAGATGTTTCCACCATGAGCTATAAGAGGGTTGCTTTACGTTATCTCGGGGCATTCCCATTACGGTGCCACCTTATGAACAGGCGGTTGCGGCTGTGTATTTCCTGTACGCGCTTGCACAATCTTCGTGATGCGTGTGTTGCACGCAGTGATAATACTTTTGACTTCGGGCGAATTGTCCAGATCAGGACAATTACTCACCTTACCATTGGTCAGGTTCGTGGCAATTTTCTGTATGCTGCGAAGAACTTCCTCAGCGCTGCGCAGTTCAGTGACAGGTTTATAACAGAACGCCTTAAGCTCGTCACCCTCGATCATCTTGTCGCGCTTGAGTTGTTGGCGCGCCCAACGCAAGAACATGTTATGCGGGTCTTCAAGACCCTTAGTGCCCTTTTTCTTGAGGTCTTGGCGCAGATTGACCAGATTATTACATGTGGCCAACGGCTCATTCGTGCCACCTTTGGTGTACCCGCCAATCTTAATGGCAGTCCGCACCGTGGCGGTGAGTTTTTGCTGGTTAGGGGCCTTGGCATCGAAGATCACTGACTTGTTCTGAGACGTGGCATATATTTCGGCCAACTTGGTGGCGTCGTCTACGTCAGGGGCGTGCTTGTTAGGCTGCAAATCGAGCTTGCCCTGATATGAGGCTTCGAACACTTTCAGATCGAACTTAATCTGTGTGTCCTTGCCCTCGCCGGCTTGACGGCCCAACTCAGCTATTTCCGCCTTGAGGGTTTCGAATGTGATAGTATTTGTCGTCATGATCCTGATCCTTATCCTTCTTCATATGGCCACTCGGGCCGGTTACCGCGGCGGTAACGCGCCGCCGCTCGCGAATTTCCGTTTACCTCGCCGCATCGCGCCCCCTAGTGCGGGTCACGATCATGTCGTGTGCTTGCACCGCCCGACACGTAATACAGTACTGCAAGAACTATCCACGTAGGTAATGCGCACACAATCACGTAGAACGCCACTAATTCCATTTTACTCTCCCATTAGCCTTCCATGAGTGACAAGTTTTACCTTGTCACCTTGCAAGGCTTAGGCTTGCTGTTGTCAATAGTGCGCTACACGCATCCACGAGTCATCAGTATAGAACGCCAACGGCTTGTTCTCATTTTCGCCAGTGAGCTTACGAGCAATGAGCCCACCAATGAACGGCACAAGACAATTACCGATCACGGCTGCTTGGTCGCCATATGTACGCTTGCGCAGGTTTGCGGAATATCCCAATGGGCCATACTGGCCACGGTCAACGATGAACGTGTCCACGAGGTGGCCAAACACATTACACACGGCAAGACCAGCAAAATAATTGCCGAGAGCATTATTACTCTTGGATTGCTGTTGCTGTTGCTGCTGCTGTTGCTTAGGAGATGTCGTGCTCTTGCCTCCACTACCGGTCCCTGAGCTTCCGCTCCCATGGGAACCGCCGCTTGGATCACCACCACTGCTACCTCCATTACCGCCTGAGCCGCCTGAGCCATGACCACCATGGCCATGATAACCATGATCATGGCCGTTATAACCATGGTTATAACCATGGCCATGTTCGCCATGTTCGCCATGTTCGCCATGTTCGCCATGTTCGCCATGGCTCCCAAATATATCTTCGCTGTCGGCCCACGCAGGGGATATCAGCAAAGCTAGTATAGCCACGGTAGATAAGAGCTTCTTCATTTTCATTAGGTCACCTATACGCCATTAGGGGTCGCTAACCAGGTTGGCGTGTTACCTGGTTAACGTGGTATATCCGGCACGAGCCCGAGCCAATACTCGATCATCACACACAGTATGATGAATATGATGGCAAGCTGGAACGCCCGCATCAGAACACCTTTGCGTGGTTGTAATCAAAAAAGAAATGTATACCAGACGCACAGGTGATATTCTCCATGGAGAATTTACGCCGTGGCCTTGCCACCTTGCCGGCCGTGTACTCATATTTCGGGAAAAACAATCCCTTTACAGGGTAGTACACTTCATACTTCTTTAGCCGCTTGTATTGCTCTAGATGGAATCCTGATAGTGGTGTTCTAGACGCACGCCAGATTTTCAGAACCATAAGCGCCTCGGCACGGCATTTAGGGTACCGAAGAGTCCCACCGACAAAAAACAGCGTCCCCTTGGGCAATAAACACTTGGCCACATGCTCCTGAAGTTTTTTCCACACGATATGATCGCGCTTGGCACGATGAAACTGAAACCATTGATATTGTTTACTTACCTTGCTCATGGTGTATCCTTTTTGTACAGGTTCACTGCTTTGGTGAACATGCGCAGGCTGAATTTCGGATTGTCAGCAAGAAACACTTTCACGAACTCGCCAATCAAGCGCTGCCGATAGGTGCAAGGATCGTCGGTAGAGAACGGCAGCACACGTAACAGTGCTGCAATCTCCACGTAGTGCCGCTTGGAGAACCGGACTGTCATAATACCAATAATGCCATATACAGGCACCCTCCTGTTATCAGCAGAACCAGCACTGCCCACAGTGACTGTACGGCGAACAGTGCCAGTCCCGCTATAAGATCACGAAACATGTTCATCTCACAAACCTTACTCTATTTATGAACGTCTGCACAATCTCAAGCGCAGCCTCGATGCCATCATCCCACTCAACATCGGCATCAGTATATCGCCCCCGAGCCAAATCCAGCACAAGGTCGAGCGCTTCCAAGAATGTCTCGGTTAAGAACTCGTCCGAAACGTTATTACCATGTCCGCCAACGTTGATACTCATGATACTCATGATACCTTTTCACCTTGCTGGCCTGCCACTAGCGCCGCCATGGCGCGATCTAATACAAGTTCGGGCAATGAGATTACCTCGGCATCGGAGCGCCCATGCCAGTCAAACGCATTGCCATTACGGTCGTCGGTAATGCGGCACACCATGTGAGGGGCCTTCAGGCGGGTGTAGGTCTGGCATTCGAGTGCCTGGCGTATGGTCTGACACTTTACGCCAAAATGCCACTGTGTAAACCCGCTTTGCCGCAACCAAAGCGTGTAGGGGCCTGTGGTTGTCATATTCATATCACTGATCCTTTCATATCGCCTACGCTTACGCTAGGCGCTAACCAATTGGCCGATAAACGATTGCGGGATGATACGGATACGCCCGCTAAGGTCGAACTCAACGCGCACGCGCGGCACCCTGAAACCTTTACGGTCTCGGGGTTTTACAATCGCTATGACGGTGGCATAGCGATCACCACGCATCCAATAGTCGGTTGCAGGGTGCAGTTCTATGCGCTGACCAGCGCTTAGATTTTCGCTTAGATCGATATGAAGGTCCATGGGTTTGATCCTTTGGGTTTATTACCGTCATGGTAACGGGCTTTCAACGGCATAAAGGCCGGCAAAAGCCGGCGACCTCGCCGGGTCGCGCCCGCCATTTACTATATACAAATGCATCTTGTCCACGATATGTATACAAATGCTGGACATGGTAGTACAGACCAGGAACTGCAATGCGGTTGTTGGGAATTATTCGCAAGTATCATTGAAAAATCATGCAGATAGGAGAAATAATTTATATAAATCAATAAGTTACAGCTAAGTATTTGATTTATATGATAGACCGTTTATTCGTTGAGTTGAGAGAGTATTTGCGGGCTATTCGCGCGCGTAAAATGTGATACCTTTCAAAGGGATAGGGGTTATTCGCTTATTCGCGCCACCTTGAAGGCACGAACACTATAATGGTCATATGTTCAACCAAAAGTAACCTATATTGCATACCAGCGGTTGTATTTATGTGTGAAGGTAGCAACGCAGGACACCATAAATGCGAATATGCGAATAAGGGGGCATACGACCATTTATATATTTCTTCGAAATTAACCATTGCGAATAAGCGAATAACCCTTATGCCTTTGAAAAGGTTGGAGAACAATTCGCGCGAATAGCTTGCAAATAGGGGGTATTTTGTGCGGATAGGGTGGTGGATAATATGGTAAACTTCAATAGGTAACCATTTAAAGTATTGATATTTATGATAGACCACGATTTATTACAATGCTGCACCTGCTTTGGAAATTTGTTGCACCTGCTCTGGAAATATGGACAAATGGTAATGTGTGATTACGTGACCTTTATGGACAAATTGTAATGTGCTACGACGCGGTAAGGTAAATCATTAACAAAATTTAACGGCGCGACGCGGCGAGGGCATCGAAATGTGATCGGAAATGGTTTCGATTGCAACAACTAAAGGATCAGTAACATGAACGGCACTCTCAAAGGTAACACGCTTACCCTCACTATCGAACTTGCTGCGACACCGTTTCAGAGCAAGTCAGCGATTGAGAAAGCTCGTAAGGAAGCCGACAAGGCGAAGGTTCCGTTTGACGCCTCCAAGGTGGCAGCGACGTTGCTCTATACCTCCGGCGGTTTCGTCCGTATCGCCGACACCAAGGTCAGCTTGAACGTTACCAAGGCCTAAGGTTGCAATAAACCATGGTGGGAGAAATCCCACCATGGTAAATATAAGGTGGGAAGGTGGACTGGGAATGGCCCTGTCTGGGATTGGCGACCCGGACGGGGACCATGGCCGGCCGCGGCCCCCTCGCGCGAAGCAAGCCCCCTTCAGAAATATGGGTCCTAGAAAAACCAATGTTAATCTTTTGGTAATATCCCCCTAATATCCTGTTAACTCCCAATCCAGGAGACCCCCATGCCCTCAATGATCAACCACGCAATCGAGAAACAGACTGCCCGCGAAAAACGCGAAGGTCGCGCCGCGTCAAAGCGGTTATCGAAACGGCGTATCGCCGCCCTCAACAAGGTGGAGTTTCCGGAACTGGAAAGGCCCGCCAGCGTTGTAGCCACGATGGCCCCCGGCTATACCGAAGAGCCGAACCTATACCCTCCAAAGGTGAAACAACAAATCGACCTTGCCAACTCGTTTTTCACTTTACCAAAACCCAAGAAGGTGTCACTCTGGCGCAGGTTCTATAACTACTGGCTGGCGTGGCCGCCTCGATCCTAACACCTTGTTAATCGGACGACGGATAATATCCGACTATCCGACTTTTCTGAAACGTATAGTGAACGCAAGTGGAGCACGTCATGCCTGCCAGATGTTGGGGTTATTTGACCCTCTTACTCATGTTGATCTTGTTTAGCGTCATTCTTACGTCGCGCGCAAAATCGGAACCCGTCTACGTCGAGAACTGCTCGGGAGTATATCTTGGGCATGGGTATGTTCTTACCGCGGGACACTGTGTGGAACAATCTGACTTGTTTGTCTCCAAGGCAAACCCAGAGCGGAAGGATAACGAGAGCGTGGAGAAGTATACCGCTTTGCCGGTTTTTGTTACGCCGGGGCGTGATTATGGTTTGCTGCGGTTGGACAAGGCCCTCGTGAAGACCACGAAGCAGGAGCGGGACGATGACGACAAGGGCAAGTTTAAAGAAGCTCCCCTCGGCACCATACCGTTCCAGCCGACGAAGGTGTCATGTGAACCACTGAAACTTGGCGAGCCTCTTACCTTCAAGGGATGGCCGGCCGGCGAGTACGTCGAGACAACCGGCGTAGTGGCATCCCCGGTCGGTGAGCATTTCATGTGGAGAGTGTCTGCGTTGGTCCAGGGGGCGGGGTTTTTTGGGTCGAGTGGATCGGGGGCATTGAACGCGCAGGGGCAAGTGAAAGGTATTCTTGTTGGCACCTTGCAGGGTTCCGGGTTGTATGTTATCCTGCCGACGAATGATGTGTGTAATATTCTTCCCAGGGAAATTCAGTAGGAGACTGTCATGGATGGACTTCTGGTAGTTACGATTGTGTGGGTTGTCGGGACGCTTGTCGGCTATCTGTACGGCGCGTACGCGATTACCGCCGTGAAAGCCGATCTGGCGGCGGCGGAAGCGAAACTGGCCCAGGCCGCGCAGTCGGTAGCCGCGAAGGTCTAAGTTACCGCTACGGTAAACGTCATGGTCGATATCCGGGGTGCCGACGGCGTCTATCGCGAGTTCGGGATGCCGGACACGCTGGTACGCATACATTTTCCCAAAAAATCTAATACGTCTTTGCCGTGGTTCTGGTATGTCCCGCGGCAGACGCCGTTTTATTTTAGCTTCCTGGACGGCGTGTGGGGGCCGGGGTGGGTGCGGAAACAAATATATTCTGTGATCAAAATTCTCCCCATAGACACACAGCCGGAAATTCCGGTTACGCCGGTTGGGTTTACCTCATTAGAAGACGCCATACGTAACGGCGTGCCGGATGTGGCGTGGGGGAGATTTCGTTTTACCTCTAACTATTTCTGGAAGACGATACAGAACCTTGGCGATGGGACGACTAATCCCACGGGCCCGCGGACAAAACCACTATTCGATGTGGTCAAAGGTATCCCGACTGATCGCTTGACGGGAAAGAACCTCGTGCCGATAAAAACCCAGATTACGAAGGCAGTAAACCTCTGGATGGCGGACTGGAACGGCATGGCGGCGAGTTTCAATGCCCTGTGCGCCGCCATCGATCCGGCGGGGGACTTGGGATTTCCAAGTACGACGTTCAGTTTGCCGCTACCGCATTTCGAGAGCATATTTGATTTCTTCGAGCAGCAGGCGGCTGAGATAATCTATATGGGCGCGGTGCCACCGTCATTTATCTTTGGCGCGTTGAACATCGTGAAGACGGCGTATGCGTTCAATTATAAGCTGTCCCAGTTGGACGATAAAAAATGGAACATGAGTGTGTATCCGCCGCTCGATAGTACAGTAATCGGGAACGGGGTGGGGAGCGCCATATCTAAAGACTATGGCGGGTATAGTTCGACGGTGGATTTTCCGATCCAGGGAGTTGATCTGACATGAGCGCCGGAAGTATAGACAATAAATGTTACTCCCGTGCCCGCCTGAAAGCACTGTACGGGGCGCATCCTGCTCTCCGGCGGTGGATGGAGAAGCCATATGAGTTTGTGGCGAAGTATCACGTGCCTTACGTGGGTGGCATACACTGCGAGGGTGATCCTGTATATGGGGATCACCGTCTTAAGTATGAGCGCGTTAATCTCGGTGGGCGTGTTGTTGATATACGTCCTGTTGTGGCTGCACACGAACGTATGGAGTGGTGGTTAGTCACGCATTTGGGAATGAGTTACGACGAGGCTCATGTTTGGGCTAACACCGCAGAGCGGGCCAAGGCCGAGGAGATAGGGGTCCAGTACGGCACTTACAATGACTACATCGATGGGCACGTTGATGAAATCGAGGGAGCGCCACTGAAAAACCTGGCCCCTGGTCTGGCAAAGTATCCGTACCGCAGTGATAAGAAGATCATGCGCGCACTGGCTATTAACCCTCGCAAGGTAGCATCGTGATGGGGATCGTCCGTCGCGGCTAGCGTGCGCTAACTACCGCCGGGCCGTATGGGGTGGATTGGGCGGTCCCCACCACCCCGCCCTCTTTACATTTCATTAAGTTTGTGGTCATAATTTCGTAGGGTAACCCAGAGGAACCCTATGGACGCCCCAGTCGAAGGTCTTCCTGCCCATCTAGACACGGTCGCCGTCAATGCGGCGAATGAAGGTATTCCGGTCTGCGCAATTGCGCGTATTTTGGCCTTTCCGGCTGAAAATGTATATTTTTCCCTGAAAAATGCTCTCGATATGGGGGCTATATGTGAAATCCCGAAGGCGGATTGGCCGCCTACGGCCAAACGGGCCGACCGTGTACCCACGGCGCGTGCGCCGACGGATAGCGATCTTCTGTTCCATGCTCGGCAGGTGTTCAAGTTGACGAAGCTGGAAGCGGGGTTTGTGGTAGTGCTGCTCCGGCACGACCGCGTGGAGAAGGAAAAACTTCACCATGTGATTGAACAACAGCGGGCGCAGCGTGCGCACCAGCCGATAGAATTGGAATCCACTGACCCGAAAATGGTGGACGTGATCATTTGCAAGCTCCGAAAGAAACTCAAGACACTCGATCCGGAGTTTGTGATCAAGACTATTTGGGGTGGCGGATATCACATAGCCTCGGATGTGAAAACTAAAATGCTGCATACACTCAACGGGGCTTCTCATGCCGGTGAACCCGACTCTGAATGAAGCCGCACTGATTAGTGGTCTTGATCCGAGTACTGCTATCCCTGCACAAGAACTTTATGTCGTCTTTACCCTGGCGGTGTTGGCGTGTTTTGATCGGAAGGTCGAACGACCTTTTTTCATGGACGTTTTGGAAGGAGCAGTGAACGGGATTAAATTGTTGCGTGGGCTCGACGCGGAAGTCTCGATCATTGAAAAGTGTGGCCTGGCGGTGGATGACCCCTCACGTAAAATTTTTATTGATATGGCCGACCTTTCTCTTAAGGAACTCAGGGGAATTCGGCGAAAGTTGCAGGAAAAAATGTTGCTGGTAGAACAATGCCCTACCGCAGAGGATAAGATTTCTTAACCGTGTTGTGCCCCAATAGGGAAAGGTGTCCCATGTCGCTCCACGACTATGTACCCGATCCATCAAACGCCACGCCGCATGTGGCGTCTATGGGCGCGTTGTTGGGAACACTTTCCGGCTTGCTGCCGTGGTTCGTGTCACTTGTTCCGGCCGTGTATTACGCGATCTTGATTTATGAGAGCAAGACAGTTCAGAAATGGGTGCGGCGTCGGCGCATACGATTAGCGGCTTTCAGACGCCATCATCGTTAAGTCCATCCCCCTTTTGGCATCGGTGGTGCAGTTCGCACATTCGGGCGAAGCTGCTGCATTATATATCCGATCATGTTGCCGTGTACCACAAGGCAGACGTATTGGAGACAGTCAGCAATGTGAGAAAATCCCTCTTTGTCATCCTTGTCAGGTGTTGGTTTGGCAGCACCTTTTTTGTTGAGGGTAAAACGATAACCACCCGCCATTGCGCGACAGAGCCACGGGCAACCTCTTCGAGAAAACAATATAGCAGCGCTCCCTCCGATCTGGCGTCCCAGAAGGGCTTCGACCGCACGAAGACGAGGTTCAATATCGTTAGTGGGTGCGGGAACGGCTGGAAGTCCCAGGCGTTTAAGAGCGTCAAAACAACTTTCTTCGGCGATGCTACCTTTTGCAACTCCCGCAGGGTCGCCGACCATTGCGATTTTGAAACCGAGATAACGCGGACTAAGGAGAATTGGCCGAAGGTTTTCGTTGACATGTTTTTCTAGGCCCATGTTTTTTGCGGGAACTTCTTGATGTACGAGTAGCCGGCCGCGGTGATCGAACTGACAAATCAGACTCCATGGGTTGCGGCCGAAGTCTTGCCCGATGATCAGGGGATATCCTGGAATGAGCATCGTGTCATCCACGACGTGAAAGTCGCTGCGAAAGGTGTTCTTGAATACTGCCATGCCGCTTGGGTCGTCGCCGTACTGTGCGTACACGAAGCGTTTCACCCAGTCGCTGTCCGCGCCTTCCTGTTCAACAAAGCGCTCATAATATTTTCGCCCTTGCGCGAGGCGCACGGGATGATCGATAGGAAGTTTTATCGTTGCGTCGGTTTGCAAAAGATAGTTTAGGTTTTCGGCATTGGGCGAAATACCCGAGGGCTGTATCCATTTCTGCCAATCTGGTGGCATGTTCTCCATAAATGTATGCCAGTCGGACATTTCAGTTGGCATGTTTGTATCGGCTACGATACCGTACCAACTCGGATTTCCCTTCTGGCCGGACGGATATCGACCAAGGCGTCCGCTTACTGGTCCGAGAATATTTAAGTCCATACCAATAGCTTCCGAAAGCCACGCGCCAGTTAGTTGCATTGATAGCAAACGCGCCTGATCTTCTGCGTCTTCCAGTGGGATAAAAACCCACTCTGATCGCACATCGTCGAACATCACATGGAATGTGCTTTCAGATACTTTCCACACTCCCAGTCCTTGTAGCCATGTCTCGCAGTCTTTAAGGACAGTTGCTTTGAGTTGTTGGAGAGTTTGTCGCACTATCGCGAAGCGTGTATATCGATATCCATCGGTTGCGCGTGCTTGCATAGTGGCTCGGCGAAGAAGTTCAAAGATGCAGGCCGTGGTCTTCCCACTACCCACAGGGCCGGCGATCATTCTGCCGAACGCGGCTGATCGCATGAAGCTGGCGCATGTCGGAGGAGCTATATAATGGAGATTAGACATTTATTTTTGCCACCCGACCCATTCTTTTTCGCCCGTTGCCGTTCGCTTTTCATCTAAGTAGACTTGCCAGTGGGCGGTGATCCCGTGTTCCGGGTGGGTAAACCAAAGAGCTTGTGAAGGTCTACTATAGGGCGCTCGGAGACCGAGCCGGGCGTACTCGTTGTATCCGATGAGCGCGTTGTTGACAATGACACCAGGGAACGCAAGGTACTGATGCCAGTGGCCCATGACAATAGTATCGAAGTCCCTTCCGATTTGGGCTTCGCTACGTCCAACTTTAATTGCGCCTCGCATGATGGGACCCATTGCTCCAATAATGCCGTCGCCTCCTTTAACACCGAGACTGTCTCCGTGAGTGAGGAGGTAGCGATGTCCAAAGACACTGAAATATGCATCTGCTTCTCCTGGGATTAGGAACTGTATGGAATTGGTTTTGGCAAAGTGTCGTTTGAGATTGCAGTAGATGTTCCACTCGTAGCTTGTGAACACCCGCCCCTTCATGCGGGGTCTTTTGGTTGAGCGCCCGTGATTTCCTACCACACACGGTACGAACAGCCTGCCGAACTTCGTGGCCATTTCGTCTATCGCTCCGCAGAGCGCGTCGGTAACGTCCTCGATAGCTTCCTGCGGAGTTTGAGCATTTGTAGCCAGCAATTCTTCGTGGATATCACCTGTGATCATGTCACCGCCTAGGCAGACTACCGCTCCGGGATATTTGACGGGGGCCCGCCCCATATGGTTAAAACTTAGGTCAATTGTTGTATTTACGAGCTTTTTGACCCGATTTCGGGCGATTTTAGGGTTAAATTCGTTAACACCTGCGACTTCCGCGGCGATTACTCTTTCCTCCCAGTGCCAGTCTGACCATATAGTTACCGGGCATCCACGGTGACCCGAAGCCCCACCTCTCCCTCCCACCCATGCCGGTGGCTCGGGATCGCGCGCGGATATTTCATAAATGCGCGTCCGGATGCTTTCGGCTGTGTCATTCTCACGGTGGAGAGAAGCAATGGTGGCGCGATTGCCAGCGAGTTCAGCATTCTTGCGGCGGATTATTTCTTCGGCATCACGTAGAAGTTCAGCGGTGGTCTTGGGCATTGTGTTGTCTCCGGTTGTGTTTAACTCGACGGTTTCTTTGGCGGCCTTTCGCTGATATATTATACCGATGGTGGGTTTCTCGTCCCTTCGGGGTCCTTAGATATCGGGTCACTCGTTCCCGGTTTTTCAGGCTCTGTATATAGGTCGAGGAGCGCTGCCGCCCCTTCGGCGAATGGTTGTACCGGAAATGCTTCAATAACCGGAGGAAGCGTCTTTTCGAACGTTTGCTTTTCGCCGCCGCCACCGCTAAGGTCAATAGTGATAGTGAACTTCTCCCCTGCGGGTCCAGGTGCAGATTTTTCTCCGATCCCTGCGACTTTTGTGAGGAGTTTTCCGGCTTCGACGACACCTGACAACGGCTCCGTTTTGGCGCTCATGCGCGCGACTACGTCTGGGAGAACTCCTTCTAGCGCAACTGCTGCCTCCAATGCAAGTCGTTGTTGGATGCTGCGCGGCGAATTCCACTCGGCAGCGGCTTGCTCTAACAGCTTGATGAAGTAGGGGTTATTTTCAAGAACTTTGCATTGTGCGTCGGTGACACGGTGTTTTCGCAAAATGACTTCGCGATCATACATTGATATAGAGAGATCGCGGGCAAGCGCAGCGGCCTGCGGGATGGAGAAATTTTCCGGCAGGGCGGGCGGACTTACCGCCACGGTAACAAGGTCACTCATTTGTAAACCTCGGGGCGTTATAACCATTGTTAGCACCCGGATATGTTAACGAACCGTCAACATTCGGATCGTATCTTCCGCCGAGCATTAGCGAGAATTTTGAGGCATTTCCATGGCAGATACTGGCCTCGGCCAAAGTGGAGTTCTGCAAGTCATCCCACCGGCCGAACTTGAAAAGCAACTCTCGCAGCAGGCCCAAGACAAAGCTGCCATGCAGCTTCCACAGGAACAAGCTCCCGTGGAACTTGTCTCGTATATCAAGGGCCAATTTGAGATTTTTCGTAATCATCGCAATACCGTGAATGGGTGGTCTGAACGCTTGCTTGTAGCACTTCGAACATTCAACGGTCAATACGATGCGACGAAGCTACAGCAAATTCGCATGTGGGGCGGGTCCGAGGTTTATGCCCGCGTAATCGCGCAGAAGTGCCGTGCTGCCAGTTCGCTGCTCCGTGATATTTATCTCGCACAAGAAAAGACCTGGGCAATCCGTCCTCCGTCAAATCCGGAGATACCGGCCGGCGTGATCCAGGCGATCACGCAGCTTATGCAGCAGGAGGCTGCGCTAGTTTCACAGCAGCTTGGGAAACAACCATCCCCGAGCGACACGCAGAAACGAAAAGACCTGTTGATGCAGAGTGCCGAGGATGCCGCCAAGCGGAAGGCCGCGGAGCAGGCTCGTATTAGTGAAGACAAAATTGAAGATATCTTGCGCGCGGGTGGGTTTTACACGGCGCTCGCTGAGTTCATAATTGACCTACCTCTATTTCCGTTCGCGTGCGTCAAGGGACCGGTGGTCAAGGTGATCCCGACCGTTACATGGCCTCCGAATGGTGGGGCTCCAACTGTTGTGCAGAAGCCGACGTTGACGTGGAATAGAGTGTCGCCGTTTGATTTGTGGTTTACTCCGGGTGTCTCCGATATTGAAAACGCAAATACCATTGAGAAGTTGCGCATTACCCGCGCCGAACTGAATGATTTGCTCGATCTTCCCGGTTACAATCAGGAAGAAATTCGCGCGGTACTCGACGAATATGGCCGCGGCGGTCTGTACGATAACTGGGATACGACCGATGCCGAACGTGCGGTTCTGGAAAGCCGAGAAAATCCGGCATGGAACCGATCAATGATGCTCTCTATGATGGAGTTCAACGGTAATATCCAAGGCCGCATCCTCCAAGATTACGGTCTCGCTGTGCCAGATGAATTGCGGGATTATCATGTGCAAGTGTGGTGCGTCGGGTCGCATGTTATTAAGTGTCATCTTTCTCCTTCGCCACGCCAGCGCAATCCTTATTTCATTACGTCGTATGAGAAAACTCCGGGTTCGCCGATTGGAAATTCTCTTGTTGATCTTCTGAATGATGTGCAGGAAAGCGCGAACGCCACCCTACGGGCGTTGATCAACAATCTTTCAATATCGTCCGGTCCACAAGTTGTAGTCGAAGATGACCGGATTACTCCCGGCCAGGACAATGACAATTTATATCCGTGGAAGCGATGGCATACGCGCTCCGATCCCGTTGCCAACAATGGCAAACCGCCGGTTAATTTCTTCATGCCGACTTCGAACTCGGCAGCCCTCATGCAGGTCTACAAAGATTTGATTGAGATAGCTGATGAGATATCGGCTATTCCAAAATATATCGGTGGCAGCGGGGCATCGGGTGGGGCAGGACGTACTGCGTCCGGTCTTGCCATGTTGATGGGTAACGCTTCGAAAATCCTACAGACAGTTTCGGCGAATATCGACCGCGATGTTATGGAACCGTGTCTGATGCAACTTACGGACCTCATTATGTTGACTGATACCACTGGTCTGTTGACCGGTGAAGAAAAAATCAGCGTCCAAGGTGTCACGGTTGCGATCCAGCGTGAGACGGTACGTCAACGTCAGATTGAGTTCTTGCAGGCTACCAACAATCCGACCGACATGAAAATCATGGGCCTCAAGGGTCGTGGTGTTCTGCTCCGGAACGTGTCGAATACATTGGCGGTGGACGGCGAGAACGTAGTTCCGAATGATCAAGTATTGGACCAGATGGTCCAGCAGGAAAAGCAAACTGCTGCGAACGCGCCGATGATACAGCGCGTAGAACAGGGCGTTCAGGCGGGCGTGGAAGCTGGCGTGAAGCGTATTACTACAGAATTGACTGCGGGTGAACTTGCTATGCAAGCCCACCTCCCAGAGGGTAATCCGACGCATCTAGGGACAATGCCAGCAGGGGGCGGGGAAACAAATAATCCGGAAATGGATTTAGGACGTAACCCGGCAGAACAACGCGCGGCCCAGGCACAGGGCAATCAGCCGCCACGTCCAGGCGGCGGTATGGCTCCGCAAACTAATTTGGTTGGCCATCCACCCGGCCCCCATGCAGGATTAGCGCCGGGAGTGGGATAATGTATAATGGTTTCGAAACCAATATGGGATCAATATTATCCCGGTGGTGTTACCAATCAAATGGCGGATTGGGTCTTGACGTTATGTCATACCGGTCCGACCGGTGATGTAGGAATTTTTGGTCTAACAGGAGCGAGTGGTGATATGGGCTTTGCGGGTCCACAGGGACCGACTGGACCTACCGGACCGGTAGGACCGACTGGTTCGACCGGCGCTACGGGTGCAGCCGGTCCTGTTGGTGTGCATGGTGATACTGGACCAACTGGTCCGACCGGCGTTACTGGTGCTACCGGCGTGACAGGTGCAACGGGGCCGTAAAATGGCACGTGATCGTCCCGGCCATTTCAATGAGGATATGTCAGGACTTGCGGCTTTTAAAGCAGCCCTTAAGCCGCAAGAGGGACAATTCATGCGCGGGGCGTCTTATATAATGAACTCGCCAAAAGACCTTGCGTGGAAACCGGGGCGTGCAGATGAAAAGACGCCGGCTGAAAAGAAGCCGACAGATAACGAGAGGATCGCGTCAGCGCTTCTCGAACGTAATGCTAAAGGTCAATTCGTGAAGCGAGACCAAGATGTCCCTTCCTCAACCGAAACCTAACCTCGATCAATATTATCATGGTGGTCCTGTGAAGCAGGTTCTCGATCTGCTTTATGAGGAAGATGATAATGAAACAGGAACAACTGGATTTACCGGGTCAACCGGTGCTACCGGTTCAAAGGGCGCGACTGGCCCGACTGGCCCGACTGGTCCAACAGGCGCGCAGGGAAATGTTGGTCCTACGGGCGTTTCTGGTAATACAGGTCCTACGGGTGCTACCGGTTCTGCTGGAACCGCAGGTATACAAGGCCCTACTGGCTTTACTGGTCCGACTGGTCCGACTGGGAATAGTGGGGTTGTAGGCGCAACTGGCCCAACCGGCAACACTGGCCCGACCGGGGCGTCAGGTGCAGACTCCACTGTAACTGGCCCGACTGGCAACACTGGCCCGACCGGGGCGTCCGGTGCAGACTCCACTGTAACTGGCCCGACTGGCAACACTGGCCCGACCGGCGCACAGGGTGCAGCGTCTACTGTAACCGGACCTACCGGCAACACTGGCCCGACCGGCGCGCAGGGTGCAGCGTCTACTGTAACTGGCCCGACTGGCAACACTGGCCCGACCGGCGCACAGGGTGCAGCGTCTACTGTAACCGGACCTACCGGCAACACTGGCCCGACCGGCGCGCAGGGTGCAGCGTCTACTGTAACTGG
>Ga0187846_10000273_pt1 | contig 31491 bp, 24 predicted proteins | sample TC_taG_FD_161473 | JGI IMG/M metagenome (GOLD analysis project Ga0187846, IMG submission 161473) | Biofilm microbial communities from the roof of an iron ore cave, State of Minas Gerais, Brazil - TC_06 Biofilm (v2) | ecosystem: Environmental > Terrestrial > Deep subsurface > Cave > Wall biofilm... | reverse complement strand
GCTGGTGGCGGTCTACGGACCGGAGTTTACGCGCCGCGGGCTTTCCATCCGCGAACTCTTCGATGCCAGGCTCCCGCCGGTCGAGGCCGACGCGGACCTCGTCGCCCAGGCGCTCCGGAACCTCCTAGACAATGCGATGCGGTACTCGTTTCCCGGGTCGATGGTCATGGTGTCCACGCGCGTCGAGAACGGGGCCGTCCGGCTAGCCGTCTCGAACACCGGCGAGGGGATCCCGCCCGTCGACCTGCCCCGCATTTTTGAGCGATTCTACCGCGGGGAGAAGTCCCGGTCCCGGGCGACGGGCGGGGCGGGGATCGGGCTCGCGATCGTCAAGGAAATCGCGCAGGCCCACGGCGGTGAGGTCGGGGCCAGCAGCGCTGACGGGTTGACCACGGTCTGGTTCAGCCTCCCGGTCTACCACGGCGCCACCGTTCCAGCCTCCGCGGAACGCCCCGCGGTCACCGCCGCGGTCGAAGAGGGACTGTGATCGAAGCCGTCATCTTCGACCTCGACGGCCTGATCCTCGACAGCGAGACCCCCGAGTTTCTCGCCTGGCAGGCCATCTACGCTAAGTACGGGCTGGATCTTCCGCGCGCGTCGTGGGTGCAGAACATCGGGCGCAACGACGGCCCGTTCGACGCCTTAGGACCCTTCCGTGGCCCGAACAGCCCCGAGCGGCCCGAGGCGGTCGTGGCGGCCTGGCGAGAGCGGCGCGACGCGCTGATGAATCAGTATTTTCACCCTTTGCCTGGGGTTGTGCCGCTGCTGGCCGCGCTTCGCGCCCGGGGCGTGCGCACCGGGGTTGCTTCCTCCTCAAACATGGCGTGGATCCGTCGGGTCCTGACGGGGCTCCACCTCGAGGCCGAGTTCGACGCCGCCGCCGGGGGTGACGAGGTCGCGCGGGCGAAGCCCGCGCCCGACGTGTACCTCCTGGCCGCTGGGCGCCTCGGCGTGGCGCCGCGGGCCTGCGCCGCGCTCGAAGACAGCCCCAACGGGATCCGGGCCGCCAAGGCCGCTGGGATGCTGTGCGTCGCGGTTCCCTCCCCGATGACCCGGGAGATGGATTTTTCCTCGGCAGATGTCGTCGTGCGGAGTCTCCTGGACGTGACCCTCGAGATGATCGCGGTCGCGGATGGCCCCGCGGAGGCGTGATCTCGCCCCTCGTCGAACTCCGCTCGCGAGGTGACGGCGCGTGCGGATCGCCACCCTGCTGCCGAGTGCGACCGAGATCGTCTGTGCCCTGGGACTCGCCCGCGACGTCGTCGGCGTCACGCATGAGTGCGACTTTCCCGACGAGATTCGAAGCCGTCCGCGCGTCGTGCGGGGGACGATCGATTCGCCGTCGCAGACGAGCGCCGCGATCAACGCCCAGGTCGAGGCGGCGCTGGCACGGGGGGACAGCCTGTATCACATCGACGTCGCCGCGCTGCGCACCCTGCGTCCCGACCTGCTCATCACCCAAGACCTCTGCGAGGTGTGCGCCCTTCCGGGGACCGATGTCGAATCGGTCGTCGGCGCCCTCCCGGGACCACCCAAGGTAGTTCGGCTGCACCCGCATACGCTCTCGGACATTCTCGAGGACATTCTCGCGGTGGGGGACGCCACGGGCCGAGCGAGGGAGGCCCGGCGGCTCGTCGCCGGGCTCCGTCGACGCATTGCCCGCGTCGAGACGGCGGTGCGGGGACGGCCTCGCCCCCGCGTCTGCTGCCTCGAGTGGTTGGATCCGCCCTTCTGCGGCGGGCACTGGATGCCTGAGATGGTCGAGCTGGCGGGCGGACGAGAAGTCCTGGGCCGGGCGGCCCGCCCTTCATTCCGGCTCGACTGGGCGCAGATCGGCGAGGCCGCACCCGAGGTGATCGTTCTCATCCTCTGTGGATTCGACCTGGCCCGAACGCGGCGCGAAGCTGCAGAACTCTGGGCGCACCGGGAGTGGCGTGGGCTCCCGGCCGTGGCCAGCGGTCGGGTGTTTGCCACCGACGCGAACAGTTTTTTCAGCCGGTCCGGTCCACGCATCGTGGACGGACTCGAGATCCTTGGAGCGATCCTCCACCCCGAAGCGGTGAACTGGACGACCCCACCGGAATCGTGGGACCAGTTCGGCTGAGCGTTGAGCGGTTAGGGCGAGGCGAATTCGATGGGTGACGCGTTTCCGACGATCCGCGCGGCGGCTTCGTCTAAGAACCTATCCCAAGAACTGTTTGTCGGCCCTCGCTCACTTTTCAGCCAATTTTTCAAGAATAGTTTTCACTTTCTGCGGCGAACGTATGGAGGTATGATGGGCGTGAATCTGACACAGGTCGGCAGGCTTATCGGGTACCTGCTTAAACCGCATGGCCACTACGCTCGAATAGGAGATCTCCAGAGCCTCCAACGATGCCCAGTCCCCCGACATGCCGACCGGCAACCTTCCTGAGAACTTTCGGCGCAACATCCGCAACGCGTTCCCCGAAGGCGCTGCATGGCTCGAGTCGCTACCGGCTCTCATCGCAGATTGTGAGCGCCGCTGGCGCGTGCGCGTCGCCGACACCCCCTTCGACCTATCGTATAACTTCGTCGCTCCAGCCGTCACCGAAAACGGTATCGATGCGGTCGTGAAGATAGGGGTGCCGTGCGCGGAACTCCGGAACGAGATTGCCGCCCTCGGTCTCTACGCTGGCGGCGCCGCGGTCGAACTCTTGGATGCCGACGCGCGGAGGGGGATGCTGCTTCTGGAACGTGCGCGACCGGGGTCCAAGTTATCGGAAGTCGATGATGACGAACAGGCGACGGTCATCGCTGCCAGAACAGCGCGGGAACTGTGGCGCCAACTGCCGCCGGCGCATGCGTTTCCGGGGCCTGCGGACTGGGCGCTGGGACTGCGACGCCTTCGCCAACGCTTCGACGGAGGCACCGGACCCTTTGATCCCCGACTGGTCGGGGCGGCGGAATCACTCTTCGGCGAATTGCTCGGATCCTCTCAGGCGCCCATGCTCGTGCACGGTGATCTGCATCACTTCAATATCTTGTCTTCTACCCGGCGGCAGTGGCTCGCGATCGATCCAAAGGGACTCGCCGCGGAGCCGGCCTACGAGGTCGGCGCGTTGCTGCGGAATCCCGGTCCGGGCCGCTATCTCGATCCAGCCGTCCAGCGGGGACGCGTTGCGGTACTCGCGGACCAACTCGGCTTCGACCCGCGGCGTATCGCCGGCTGGGACGCGGCGCAGGCGGTGCTTTCAGCGTGGTGGACCTACGAGGAGTGGGGCAACGGATGGGAGCTCATCATGGTCTGCGCAGGGATCCTCTTGGAGATGCATACTTGAAGCATTCACCCGCTACAGAGCCACGATGCGCCTACGACGCAATCCAACTCCTCGCGAGTGACCTCTCGCAGTGATCGTAGCGCTCACGTCCGATAGCCAGGTTTTGGGATAGGTTCTAAATGAGGTTGAGGCTCAGTCCAGGCGCGCATCGTTTCATTGCAACATTACACTACTATCACGAGAATCGCTGGCTGAACGCCTAGAGAATCGAAGTTTCAGGCGGGCTGGCACTGTAAACGTTCAGAGGACGTGATTTCGCCGGCGACGAGTGCGGGAGGACGCTTCAGGCCGGCGACGCCTCAACCCTCACAACGTTTTCGCCATACGTGATGCAGTAACGCGCCCTCACTGATTAGCCCGCCAGGACGCGATGCACGAGTTGCACCACGACCGAGCCTTCTCCCACGGCTGACGCGACGCGCTTTACGCTGCCCGAGCGGATGTCTCCTACGGCGAACACGCCCGGGACACTGGTCTCGAACAGATACGGGCTCCGGCCGGGGGGCCAGGCGGCACTGTCCAGATCGTCCGCGGTGAGATCGGCGCCGGTCTTTATAAATCCGCGACTGTCGAGCGCGAGGCAGCCCTCAAGCCACGCCGTATTGGGGTTTGCGCCGGTCATCGAAAAGATATGCCGGATGGGGTGCGTTTCGGTTTCTCCGGTGTCGCGATTTTTCCACGTGACCGATTCGAGACATCCAGCGCCCGCCAGCCCGACGATCTCTGTCCGGACGAGGAGCGTGATGTCGCGGCACTCCTCGATCCGGCGAATGAGGTACTGCGACATGCTGTCTGCGAGGCCTGAAGTGCGCACGAGCATATAGACGTGGTTCGCAATCGTCGAGAGAAACATTGCAGCTTGGCCCGCCGAATTGCCCCCGCCCACTACGATTACGTCTTCGCCTTTGCAGAGCTGCGCCTCTAAAGGCGTGGCTCCGTAGTACACGCCGGCCCCTTCGAATCGCACGAGGTTCGCAACCTGCAGCTTGCGGTACTCGGCGCCACAGGCGATAATCACAGCTCGTCCGCGAACGGGATCCTCGCCGTCACACTCGATGGGGAACGGCTGGCGATCGCATCTGATAGCCGTCGCGTGACGGGCGACGGCAATTTGCGCTCCGAATTTCTCGGCTTGCACGAACGCGCGGCCGGCAAGGTCCTGCCCCGAAATACCTAATGGAAATCCCAGGTAATTTTCGATTCGCGAACTGGAGCCCGCCTGGCCGCCCGGAGCGATCGCCTCCAGCACCAGGACGCTCAGCCCCTCAGAAGCACCGTAAACTGCTGCCGCCAGGCCCGAAGGTCCCCCGCCAACCACAATCAGGTCGTAGACCCGCTCGCCGTCGATTTCAGCGTTCAACCCGAGACGCGCGGCCAGCTCGGCATTCGTTGGATTGCGCATCGGAGACTGATCGCGGCCTATGAGCACCGGGATGTCCTCAGGATCAAGATGGAAGCGCTGGAGCAGTTGCTCAGCCTGCGCATCCTGGCCCAGTTCGAGATATGTGAATGGGTGCTCGTTGCGCGCGAGGAATTCCTTGAGGCGAAGCGTGTCGGCCGAATATCTGGAACCGATCAGGACCACGTCTCCCATGGCGCGCGAGATCATCGCCACGCGCCGGCGAACGAATATCTGAAGCAGGAACTCGCCCAGTTCCGGATCGGTCTGAACGAGGTTTCGCACGCTGACCTGATCGAGTTCCACAACTTCTGTCGGATCGACGGTCCGGACACGCACCAGGCTGGGGCGGCCCGAGAGCATATCGAGTTCGCCCGTAAAATCACCGGGCTGATGCAGGTGCATGTGAACCTCCCCCTCGGAGGAGGGAATCACAGCCTCCATCGCGCCCTGTAGGACCACGTAGAAATGGCGCCCGATCGTCCCCTGATCGAAAAGGATCTCTCCCGCGGGAACGCTTCGGCGCACGCCGACCTGCGAAAGACGGGCAATCTGCTCGGTGTTGAGCTTAGGATAAAGCTCGTCGGGCAATCCGTCAGAGAATTTCGATTTGTCCATCAAGACCGCCTGGTTCCGTCAAAAACGGGAATTCCGAATTCGATCCCTGAATTGATCCTACAGCCGGCAGCGGTGGAAAACAAGGTCAATCCTTTTGTTCATACAGGTGTGCATTCATTCCCCAAGGTCGCCCCGCCCGCCCCTCAGCGTTCAGCTTGGCCAAATCGCCTATCCACTTTCAGTTTGTACCATGCGACCAAATGGGGGATCGAAGGCTTCGTGGAGTGGGTGGCACAGGAGGTGGCGGCGTTCAACATCGAGTTCACGATCGTCGAGGCTGGCCCGACCAGAACCGGCTTTAGCGGTGGTCTGGTGACACCGCCGCCGATGAAGCGGTCCGCGTGGGGACTGTTACCGCACGCTAACCGAGCCGAGACGCTTCGATCATTCGGCAGCAGGGACAGGTGCGGGCCGCTTCACCTCGGGTTTTCGGGTGATCGCGAAGATGCCGGCCACCACGAGGACCGAACCGAGGACGAGGTGCCAGTCGACGGTCTCTCCGAGGAACGTGATCCCCAGAATGAGCCCGATCACAGGGAACACGTACGTCACCAGGGACGCGCGCGTCGGTCCCCAAGCCCGGATCAGGTAGAAGTAGAGCAGATAGGCAAGGCATGACCCTAGGAGCCCGAGCCAGGCCAGCGCGATCCAGGGGAGCGGCACCGCCGGCAAACGCACGGGGCGCTCCGCGATTCCTACCGCTGACCAGAGTATGATGTCGCCGACCAGCACCACCATCGTGGCTTGGACAAGCGGGGGCTCCTCGCGCAGGTGCCTGCGCGAGAACGTGGCCGCCACCGCGTAGCTGAGGGTGGCAGCGAGCACGGCCGCCTGTCCCCAGGCCGTCCCGTGGAGCCCCCCCGGGCTTATGTCGCGGCTGCCGAGGACGACGACGCCGGCGAACCCCACGATCAAGCCGGTGAGACGGGGCGGGGTGATGCGTTCGTCGTGCAGCCAAAAGTGAGCGATCAAGATCGTGAACAACGGCATCGTCCCGTTCAAGATGGCCGCCAATCCCGAATCGATTCGGGTCTCTCCCCAGGCGATGAGGGCGAACGGTATCGCGGACTGAAGCGCCCCCAAGACTAGATAGGTCCGAAGGATGGGCGCGCTGCGCGGAAACGGCTGCCGCTGGGCGGCCATCACGGCCAGTAAGCCGAGGAGCCCGATCAGCTGCCGAAAGGCGGCCACCGCGAAGGGGCCCATAAAACCGACCGCGATCTTGATCCACAGGAACGACGATCCCCACACGAGTCCCAAGCACCAGAACGCGGCCCATTCCTTGAGCCTCATTGACGATCCTCTCGTCCACCCGAGTTGGTGGAACCTCATACAAGCGCTGCCGACATGAGCGGCCCGTTAGGAGAACGAGGCAGCCTAACAGAATATTGCGTGGGCAACGGGCGATTGTTCGCCTGGCTCTCCGCCCCTTTCTTTTCTAAAAAATGATTCCTGGTTGCCCTTGCTCCTTGTCTCTTCCATCCAAGGAGACCGCCGTCATCGCGCCGAACTTCGCTCTAGAAGGCAGCCCCGTCTTGAGCTGGTTGCGGGGAGGCCTCGCATGGCTGGCCCCAGAGCCTTGTCGCCTAACAATCTTCCCCACCAACTAACCAGTTTTGTTGGCAGAGAGCGCGAGATCGTCAAGATTACGCGAATTCTCGCGGGCACGCGCCTCGTCACCCTCACGGGAGCAGGAGGGTGTGGCAAGACGAGGCTTGCCCAAGAACTGGGCAAGCGGCTGCTGGAGAGATTTAGCGATGGGGTTTGGTGGGTGGAAATCGCGGCCATATCTGAGCCGGGCCTTGTCCCTCACGCGATCGCATCCGTGCTTGGAGTCCCTGAACAGTCGGGCCGTCCGTTAATCGAGGCTCTGCGAGAGGCTCTGCGCCCCAAATCATTCCTCCTCTTGTTGGACAATTGTGAACATCTCCTCGCGGCTTGCGCAGGGCTTGCCGATACGCTCCTACAGTCGTGCGCACACCTCCGGATTGTGGCGACGAGCAGGGAACCACTGGGCCTCACCGGCGAGACAAGATGGCGCGTCCCTTCTCTGGCGCTACCCGATCGCGACCCGGTGCCTTCCGTTGGGCGTCTCAGGCAGTATGAGGCCGTTCGCCTATTCCGCGAGCGCGCCCGGGCCATCGAACCGACCTTTGCTCTGACGGACCACAACGCTCGTGCCGTGGCTGAAGTCTGTATCCGCTTGGACGGCATCCCGCTCGCCATTGAACTGGCCGCCGCCCGCCTCAACGTGTTGACGGTGCACGAGATCGCGACCCGGTTGGACGATCGGTTTCGACTCCTTACGGACGGAAGCCAATGGGCTCTCCCGCGCCATCAGACGCTGCGAGCAACAATGGACTGGAGTTACGGGCTCTTGTCAGAGGCGGAACGAACACTCCTCCGTCGATCATCGGCGTTTGCCGGGGGATGGACGTTAGGGGCCGCAGAGTCGATCTGTGGTGGAGATGGAATTGAGGGAGCCAACGTCCTTGACCTGTTGACGAAGTTAGTGGACAAGTCTCTCGTGGTGGCGGAAACGCGAGAAGGGGAAGCACGGTACCGACTTCTGGAGACGGTGCGGCAGTACGGTCTTGAGAGATTGTTTGAATTGGGCGAGACTGCAGGAGTGCGAACCCGGCATCTCGATTGGTACGTCGCCCTGGCCGAGGACGCATACCTGGAGTTGTCAGAGTACGAATGGGAATGCCGCGGATCAGCACTGCTTCGCCTGGCGACAGAACAGGACAACCTTCGAGGTGCGCTGGCTTGGTCCTTGGAGGCACACCCAGAAGCTGGGGTGCGGCTGGGAGGCGCGCTCGGGCCGTTTTGGTCTGCATCAAATCAATTTGCGGAAGGACGGGCCTGGCTCACCAAGGCGCTTGAACGAACGCAAGAGACATTCAGTCTCGCGCGAGCCCGGGCGTTGCGCTATGCTGCACTGCTGGTGCATACGCAGGGGGCAAGTCGGGAGGCCGCGACTCTGGCGGAGGAAGGCATCGCCCTCGCCAGGCGGGGCGGAGACAAGAAGATTCTTGCGGGTTCTCTTTCTGTTTTAGGGTTTGCCCACCTGACGATGGGAAACTACGAACGTGCAGCGAAGGTACTTGAAGAAGCCCGCTGCCTCTATCAGGAACTTGGCGACCGGGTGCATGTGGCCGACATGGTGCGCACCCTCGCGGGTACGGCGGCCTGGCGAGGAGATTATGTACGGGCGAGCACGCTGGCGGAGGAGGCCATAGGGTTGTTTCGGGAAGTAGGCGCTCGGTGGGGCATTGCCTACGCGCTCTCTACTCAGGGTTGGGTGCGCTACCAGCAACACCACTACCCCCGAGCGGTCGAGCTGCTAGAAGAAAGCGTGGCCCTCTTTCGCGAACTGAACGCGACGTATGGGAAGGCTCGCGCATTGAACAGACTGGCTCGCGTGGTGCGCCACCTGAAGGATTACGAAGAAGCACTGCGGTTATACAAAGAGTGCCTTATTCTTTCGAGGGATTTTGGAATTACGTGGGCCATCCTGGAATGCCTGCTCGGAGTAGCTAGCGTGAGCACCTCACAAGGTCTGTCCGAGCGGGCCGCGCGGCTGTTTGGAGCGGCCGAGGTCTTGCGTGAGGGTATCGACTATTCGTTCCCCCTTCCCGATCGAACCGAGAACGAAGAGGCCTTGACGGCCGTCCGTGCAGCACTCGATGAGGCGACGTTTGCGAGGGCTTGGGCCGAGGGTCGGACGATGACACCGGAACAGGCGGTCGAATACGCGCTTCAATCTAGAGATGGGCGCGTGCGTAAACCCAAGGAGTCGGCGGCCACCCAGAAGGGAGCCCACGCCGGGCCCCTCGCGCCCCGCGAGCGGGAGGTTGCGAGCCTGGTTGCGCGGGGGTTGACGAATCATGACATCGCATCCTTCCTAGTCATTACGGAGAGAACGGCGGAAACTCACGTTCAGCACATCCTGAACAAACTGGGGTTCACCTCCCGCGCTCAAATAGCGGCGTGGGCAGTAGAGAACGGGCTTCACACGGCTTCATACCGCTAACGGATTTCCCGGCAAGTGGCATCATCCTCACCTTACGTACCGAATCCTTCATACGTATCCGCTTACGGGGTTTCCACGATGTGAGGATTTCCTAATCCTCCTAATCTGTGTGTGACTAGCGTCACAAGTGTCGCATAGATTATGGAGGGATTATCATGCTCCCAAAGCTGCGCGCTGTCGCTCTTGTGGCTGTTGCCGTGCTCTGGCTGGCGGGATCTTACAACGGGACGGCTTCCGTGCCGGGCAAGATCGTGTTCGAATCCAATCGCGAGGGGAGCTTTCAGATTTACGCAATGAACTTAGACGGGTCCAATGTTGTTCGCCTCACCAATCCCCCAGGCGAGAGTATGAGCGCAGCGTTCAGCCCGGATGGGCATAAGATCGCGTTCAGATCAAATCGCGACGGGACCGATCAAGTATATGTCATGAATGCCGACGGGTCGCAAGTGATTCGTTTGACGAGCCCACCGATGGCGGCCGGGGAACCATCATTTAGCCCCGATGGCCGAAATATCGCGTTCACGGGTAATCACAACGGGGAGCTGCAGATCTACATCATGCACGCGGACGGATCCAGTGTGAGCCGGATAACCAATATGTCGGAGGCAAGCGGTAGCGCCGTGTTTAGCCCTGACGGTCGAAAAATTGCCTTCCAATCCGGTCGGTTCGAACATGAGCAAATTTATGCAATGAACGCGGATGGGTCGCACGTGACTCGTCTTACGGGAGTCCCGGGAGCAAGCATCGGCCCGGTCTTCGGCCCGGACGGCCGCACGATTGCATTCGCATCCGATCGCGACGGGGATTTCCAGATCTATATGATGAACGCTGATGGATCGGGAAGGATCCGTTTAACCAATTCTCCTGGAATGACCGTGTCGCCTGCATTCGGCCCAGATGGGCGGAAGATTGCCTTTACCCGCGGGCAGGATGGCATGGGACAGATCTACATCATGAGCGTGGACGCGTCGAATGTTACTCTCCTAACAAGACCCCCTGGCGGCAGTTACTTCCCAAAATTCAGCCCGCAGGGGTCTGGTGATTAGACGTCGCCGACGCTAATCGCATTGTGCAGATGAATGACATGACGGGGGCAGGGTGGACAACCCTTGATAATCCTGGGGATGCCTTAGCAGTCTTCGTCCGCTGATACCTCAAAAACAGGCTGGGCGGCGCGAATTGGGGTAGGCGGAACGAGTGGGCCCAAGACCGCCGGTATGGAACAAGCCATCGACTTTGTGCCGCGCGTGCGAATAGCGGTTTCGCTCCCGGATGGTGGAAGCGGCGATGGTGCTGAACCTCCAGCTCCGACGACAGGGTTGCCCATGCGACGACGCGGCCTGGCCCTGACCAGCGGAGAGAGCGTAGCTTCTTCCTTCTGGCCTCAACCCCAACCCGTCGGCCTACTCTCTGCTAGGATAGATCCCCTGCAAGGCGATGCAGTAGTTCAGCGCCAGGAACGGTTGGCGGTTCTCGTGCGCTTGGTTGCCCCCCGTCGTGGTAATGGCGTTCGGGTTCATGAGCTGATTCACCCCAGGGTTGCGCCGGTACGCGAGGGAAATGGCCGCCCACACGTTGGTCACTGGGCTAGCCTGCTGCCCGGGCGACGAACTGCAGACCGCCTTGTGCGTATGCGTCGGGAGTTGCGCCTCAGTCAGGGCGACCGATTCGGTCCCCGCACTGCTGCCCTGCGCGTAGTTTGAGAGGCCGGGGCCCTGTCCAGACGACAGCGCCACGCGCCCCCGCAGGTCCGGCAGCGCGAAGGTGCTCGTTCCGTTCCCACCGTACGTCGTGCCCAGCAGCGAAAACAGCGCGGTGTTCTCCGCGATCGAGAGTAACTGGCCGTCGCAGAGCGCCCACCCCAGCGGTGCGAAGTTGCAGCCAAATAACCTGATCTCACCCAGGAACGGATCGCTCATCTGTCCCTCCCTTCGTTTCTCGGACGTGTCCGGTCGGTCGGGTACCGTGCGGGCCACATCGAGCGTCACCGAGATCATTCAACTCGTGAGTCCGATCACCTATCCGGATGGAGTCCCGGGCCGGACCGAAGGGCGCGAGGAGCGTCTCTGAGGCACGGCGGAGCATCCGCTCGTACCGCTCAGCGTCGTAGGCCCAATCCCCGGGGAGGCGCGCATAGGCGACGGCGCGATCCCCGGGCACCCGGGAGGCAGCGTTCGTGATGATGTACTCGATCGCTTCTCCCGGGTGCAGCACCACCCCCGCCTGAAGGAGTTGGTGCGCCGCCACGGCCTGGGGGACGCCCTTTTGGTAGGCGTGGGGATCTTGGGAAATGACGGTCCGGATCACCAGTTCTTCGGGGCGGACCTCATGCTGGCGCAGCCGGACGAGCTGCTCGTCGAGGAGCGCTTGCACAACCGGAAACCGCTCCCGCACCTCGTCCAGCGTCTTTCCCTGGAACAGGAGGTTCAGCATCTGGCGCTGCATGGCCGCGACGATCGGCGGGGTGTCGCCCCGCCGCAGCTCGATCCCGCGGATCTTGTCGGTGCCGTCTTCGAACACTCCGAAATAGCGGTTGGGGACGCCGACCAGCGGATGCATGCGGGACGGGACGAACGCGATCCAGCGGTACACACCCTCCACGGCGATAGGGAGGCCGGTGGCCTCGGCGATCATCCGGGCGAGCGCTTCGAAATCGCCGCGCGTCGCCCCGGGCCGCTGGAGCCAGACCGAGTCGACGAGGGCGTGCAGCATGGCGTACCCGTGCGATTCCGCCACCTCCTTGGCGCGCAGTAGCACCTCCCGGCCAAGCGCGGTCGTGCACTCGTGGGCCTCGATCTGCCCGAAGCGCGCGTTCTTGTATCCCTGATATCCGAAGCAATTATGGGTGAGCACGCCGCCTTCGATAAAGAACGCAGCTGGATCACCATCGACCTCAAAGCAGTAGACGAATTCTTCTGGGTAGACGACCTTCTCAATGGACACGATTCGAGTGAATCCGATGGGGCTCTGGAGCAGAAGTTCTAGGGAAGAGGCTTGATCCAGCATCCACGCCCTGAATCGATGAGACTTCTTCGTCGCCTGCCTAAGCTTCAGGTCTGCCATCTTGCGTGAGATCATCTCCGTCTTGTCGATGCGAGGGACACGAACCGCGCGGGCGGCTCGACACAGCGTCCGCAGACCGCTGGCAGCGACGGGGATGTGGGTTGAGTCGGCATAGTGGATGCTGGCTCTCTGGTTGGCGAAATTTCGTAGATGCTTCTTGGAGATGAGCTTTCGGTTGGCGAGGAGTTTCTTCGTCTCGTTGAAGTTCCTCGTTTCAATGCGGTGCAGGCGCTCCCCGTGGACAATTCGATATTCCACGCCCAATAGGGTCATGAGCAACCCCAGCTCTCGGATGAGCCGTCGGCTTGCGCTCGAAATCGCGGCCGTGTGGCGCTGGGCGCTGACGTTTCCATCGCTGGCGACCATCCCCAGCAGAAAGCCTCGCTGGCTTGTTGGGGGTCCATTCAGAATTATCTCAGGAACATGGAGCTTGCCTCGATCTGCGGATCCCGGGACACGGAATGCGTGTTCGAAGATCCTCACTAGCGCGGCGCTGCCCACCTGCAGGACGTACATTCGTGCCCGTGCCTCTCGGTAGCAGATCGGGCGAAGGTCAAACTTTTCTTTGATGATCGTTCGTAGGCGCTCAACGAGCTCGGGTTCGTCCTGTCCCACATCGAAACGCACCATGTTCCCGCTGATACTTCCATCGCCGACGAAAAACCCAAACAGAAATCCGAGATCTTCATCGATCCTCACCGCGGCAGGGATCTTCTGGATCACCCCACCGTTGAGCCGCCCAAACCCTACTTGGAGCTCGGCACGATCGGATGGAGGGAAGTCGTCTGCCGAGACGTACTGGAGGGGGAGATACCCGTGCTGCCGCCAGTTGCGTATCGTCCCCTCAGCATAGAGTTTTATCGCTTGGGTCCGTATCGCATCGCCCCGTTCTTCAATGACACGTTGGATCGGGCGCCCAAATACTCGCCACTTCTGTTGTTCCTCGAGCGGAGTGGACCGCTTGAGTTCGGCGATGAGATCGCTCACCTCAACGCTGCTGTCGACCACGTCTTTCCATGACGTGGCCATGGGAATCCAATCCCCGACGGCCAACTGGTCGGCTCGCTTAATCTGGAGGTGGCCATCCCCCAGCATGTAGCATGGGTGATCAGAGGTCATCAACAATTCCCGATTCCATTTTAGCTTGACCCGGATCATGGCCTGCGGTGCCGGCTTTTTGATCACATGACGCACAGACCTGATACAAGGGTGAAGGTGGTCGTCGATCCCGATGACGGCCAAGCCATCGACCTGCTTGATGCCGGTCGTATCAGCAGGGAGATGGGCGTCCACGATCTCACGGATCGGAGCGATGAGCCACCGATTCTCCGACTTATGGAGAACAAGCGTATTACCATCCAAACAGACAACCCCGATCCACTTGAGCGCCGTTTGCCGCATGTCGTAGAGGTGGCGCTCCGTTCCGGTCGTCGCCGCCTTGCGGATCTTGTAGTAGGCGCGGCGGTCGAGGACGCGCTCCAGGACCTGGGGAATGAGCCCACGCCGCCGCTGGCAGAGATGGTGGGGAATCCCTGGGACGTGGGCGGCGGGGTCGTCCCGGCAGCAGGCGCAGTTGACCGTTTCCTGCGAGACGTTGAAGCGGTGCATCATCGCCGGGTACATCGCCGCGAAGTCCAGCTCGCCGACCTGCTCGTACGCGCCCACGATCGGCGCGTACGTCAGTCCGCCGCGGTCGGTGAGCAGCAGATCGCTGGCCGACTTGAACGCCTCGGGGCGCGATTTCCGCCAGGGGATGAGGATGCCGTCCTGGTAGGCTTGGTCGAGCTGCATCGAGGTGATGGCGGTTCCCACGCTCGTCCGGGCGACGTGCTGGACCGGCATCCGGCCCAACCGGGCCAGCTCCAGCAGCCCCGGGAGCTCGGCCTCTTCGTAGGTGAACGAGTTGGTGGTGTCCAGATGCCACCGCCCCCGCAGGTAATAGCCGCCCGCGGTGTACACGATCTGGCCGTACGTCATATACGAGCGCGGACGCCGCGTGCGCATGCCCGTCCCCGGATCGCGGTTCAACGGGAGGGAACGGCCGCAGGCGGCCATCAGCCGTTGCAGCCGGGGAAGGACGAACGAATCTCCCCACTCGGTGATCAGGATGTCGGGGTCGTACCGCTGGAGCCACCGGTCGAGAGCCTCGAGCAGCTCCGCGGGGGTTTCCCCCATGAGGCCCCCCTCCTCGCCGTCCACGGCCACGTGAAGGGTCGCCGCGTGTCCGTGATTGGGGTTCGTGGGATCCCCCTCGAGGCGCAGGCGCAGGACCGTGAGCGGCGGCACCGTGTACTCCCGTTCCCAGGGGGACTCGAGCGGGGCGATGTTCCGGATCGTTCCCTCGGGGGTCGCATCGACTTCGCACCGTCCCAGTGGGAAGAGTCCGTGCTCGTAGAGGTACATCTGTGGCAGCGCCACGTCGCAGTTGTACAGCACCAGATCATCGAACCGCGCCAGCCGGGCGGTGACGCGCGGGAACGCCAGGGGATCGGTGACGGTGACCTCCGCGACCGCGACCTCTCCCCGCAGCAGGTCCCGTCGCTTCGTCTGCCGGGTCGTGATCGCTTCCCTGAATCCGGCCAGCGCCGCGGCCGCCTGCCGGCAGGCGCCGCGGCTGCCCCCGTAGTACAGGCGGGGGGCCCACGAGTGGACCAGCCGCAGGCGGGCGCCGTCGTCCGCGAGGAGCCAGACGACCATGCCGCGCGAGGCAGGATAGACATCAAACAGGTGGGCGCGCACGGAAGGTTTCGACCTCGGCTTCCAGTCGCTGAATGGCCTTCATCGCCTCCAGAAGCATCGAGAGTAGGATCGCTTCGAATGGGACGGGCCGGGCGGCGTAGCTGGCGACGGCGGCGTGGTGGCGGGCGGCGGCGAAAAGCCGATCAAACGCCACCCGGTCCTGCGCGCGGAGCGCCCGGCGGAACGGGGCCCAGTTTTCCTCTTCGTTCTGGATGATCTGTGTCATCGTGGGAACGGTGCGGCCCATGGATCATCTCCCCCGAATGCGGGGCGGCTGTGGGGATTGGAGGCGAAGCGCCCACTCCCATCGGGCGGGCTCGGGCCGTTCCCGGGAGATCCATACCCTCCCGTTCTCCGGCCGGGCGGTGAAGTGCCAGCTGGCCAGGCGGAGCAGCTTGTGGCAGAACATGCGGCGTCCATTGTAGGGATCACGACCGGGCGCATCGGAGTCGGGACAGGCGGCAAGGATCGGGAGGTGACGGCTGGCTTCGTGGATCGCGGAGGCGAGGTGCCTGAAAATGCGGGCGGCCTCCGCGGCCGGAACGTCCTCGTCATCGAGCGGGTCGAGCAGCCCGAGGCAGAGCACCGCCCGGGGGTGGAGCAGGTCGATCGCCGGCCGCAGGGACTCCGTGAGCAATGTTTCGAGCTGATGGCAAGTGTACACCCGGGAGAGGTGCACGGCATCCAGCACCCCGCGGAGGTTGAGCCCCTGCGCCCGGGCGGCGTCGGAGAGGAGAAACGGGTTAAAGGCGTTGGCTCCGTCCACGAGTACCACGGGGTCGCCGCGTCCGAGGTACTGCAGGCATAAGAGCTGGCTCAGCGACAGGACGCTCTGGTCGCCGGTAAACAGCACGAGGCCGCTGAGGGGTTGGGGGAGGGGAATGGGAAGGCCGGGTGCGGCCATCAAATCACCACCTTTCGGCGGGTCCCATTATATAGCGAACATATGTTCGATACAATAGGGAAACGCAGGCTGAGCAATCAAAAACCAGGAATTTTTAGGCGTTTAGCTTGCCCGCGCGGATATTTGTTCAGGTTTTCGCTTGCGGAAACGGTTGAGCGCGGCCGACGCGGTCATCGACGAGGGCCGCGATGCTCACTTCGGTGCCGCGATCGGCCAGATCGCGCGCGTCCGCCCGACAACGACTTAGGATGGGGCAGGACCGCGCGGAACGCGATGAGTTCGCCTGCGCCGCCTTCGTACGCGGCGGCCGTCCACAAGAACCCCATGGCCTCGGTGAACCGGGCGGCGTACAGCGGGCCCGCGTCCAGGGATGCGAAGCCGATGCCCTCCGCCACTTTGCGCGTGAGCCGCTTTGTTTCGGCGTGGTCGCCCACGACGAACACGGTCGGCTTCTCTACGTATTTGTCGATCGCTCGGACCGTCGCCGCGCCGACCGTGGTGAATGCGCCGGCGACCTGGGAATCTGGGAGCGCGCGGGCCAGGCGCTCCGCGGCGGAGTCGTCGGTGCCCACCGCGGGGAGCGCGTTGTCCCCCGTCCAGGGGACGACCATCGAGACAAGTCGTTTCGGCGGCCGCGGGTGTTGGCGCAGGGTTGCGGTCACGCTCTCGAACGCCTGCCAGGGTACGGCGACGAACACAAGATCGGCGCTGGCGATGGCGTCGGCATCCGCTTCGGCGAGCCGCCCGCCCGAATTCGTGATGGCCTCGCGCACCGAGCGGCTCCCCAGGCGGGCGCCTCGGATCGTCACGCTGTGCGAGGTTCGTTCGGTCAGGGCCGCCGCGAGGGCGCCGCCCATCTCGCCGGCCCCGATGATGGAGATCTTCACCTCGGCGTCTCTGTCCCGCCGGGCGTCACTAGTCCGAGTGTCGCTTCAAGAACTCCAGCGTGGTCCGGTTGAACTCATCGACCTTCTCGTAGATCGGCGCGTGCGCGCAGCCTTCGAACACCACCATCTCGGAACCCCTGATGCCTTTCGTCAACCGGTCGGCGAACCGGGTGGAGGTGACCATATCGTGCCGGCCGAACGTGATCATTGTCGGGGCTTTGATCTTGCCGAGCTGGGACTCCACGTCGTGCGCGATCACGGCGTCGGACTGCCTCATGAACGCGTCCAGCGGTTGGGCCGGCCTTCCCCTCACGAACTCGGCCAGTGAACCGATGTAATCCGGCTTGGCGGCGTAGAGTTCGGGCGTGAAGCACCAGGGGAAGATGCCCGCGATGATCATCTCGGGCACGCTCTGCAGACCTTTCGCCATCACCCGCCAGGTTTCGACCACCGTTTTCAAAAACGGGTCGGTTTTCGTCCAGACGCTGTGAACGGACAGCGATCGCACCCGGGCGGGGTACTTGGCCGCCAGCCACAAGCCGACCGCGCCCCCGAGCGACAGCCCCGCGACGTGGGCCCGTTCGATCTTCAGGGCCTGCATCAGCGCGGCGACGTCGTCCGCGAACAGCTCCATCGAGTAGGTTCCGCTCGGCTTGTCGGTTTCGCCCGCGCCCCTCGGATCGACCGAAATACACGTGAAGTGCTTGGAGTAATCTGCGACCTGAAACGCATAGCACGCATAATCGGCGGCCAGATAAGGAATCAGTACCATCGGCTCACCGGAGCCTTGCGTGTCGTAATTCATGGTGATCCCGTTCGCCTGCACTCGTGGCATCTTGCCGCTCCTTCCCGCGGCCCCCAACATCGTCGGAGTCTCGGCCGCACCGTCGCCTTCTGGAACTCGGGGCCACCCTCCTGCGTTGTGGAGCGAGATGGGTCGCGGTCTGTGGCGGCTGTCGTTCTCAGGGGCCCAAACGGCCGTTCGGGCGGCCTTCTTCCCAGAGCCTCCGGACAGGAGGCCACGACGAGGCGTGGAGGAATTCAGAATCTCCGGGCGTATAGTTTCTTCAAGTCAACCTTTCGAAAGGCTCGCCTCAAGTATCTCGATGGGGGTGGGACCGGAAGGCGTTTTCCTGCGCTCGTCCTGAATTCCGAAACACGGACGCTGTGAAGGGGGGAGGCAGTGGTGGCCACGATAACGCGTCGTGATTTCCTCAAGCTGACTGCGGCTGGCGCCGGGGCGGTGGTCGTTTCGGAGCTCGGGTTCAACCTCGCCCAGGCCTATGAGGTGAAGCAGGAACTTCGTATTGAGGGGGCAACCGAGTCCCACTCGGTGTGCCCCTACTGCGCCGTTGGGTGCTCGCTCATCGCCTACTCGCGCAAGCGCCCCGATGGATCGATCGAACTGCTCCAGATCGAAGGCGATCCCGACAGCCCAGTCAACGAGGGCCGGCTCTGCCCGAAAGGGGCGACGGCCATGCAGCTTGCCACCTCCGTTCGCCGGGTTGAGCAACCGCTCTACCGGGCCCCGGGTACCACAGAGTGGAAGAAGGTCGACTGGGATTTCGTCCTCGACAAGATCGCCCAGAACGTCAAGGCATCCAGGGACCGGACGTTCATCATGCAGGACGCTAAGGGAAATCCCGTCAACCGGTGCGAAGGGATCGCCTTTGCCGGCGGTGCGGCGTTCAGCAGTGAGGAAGGCTACTTCGCAACGAAGCTGATGCGCGGCCTCGGGGTAGTCTTCATAGAACAGCAGGCCCGTGTCTGACACGGGCCCACGGTGGTCAGTTTGGCCGCCACGTTCGGTAGAGGAGCAATGACAAATCACTGGAGGGATATTAAGAACGCCGACGTTATTCTGATCAATGGTGCGAATCCCGCCGAAGCGCATCCGGTTGGCTTCCAGTGGTTCATGCGCGCCAAGCTCGATCCGGCAAGGGGCCCGGGTCAAGGCGGCGGGGCCAAAATCATCCACGCCGATCCCCGTTTCACGCGGACTTCAGCGGTGGCGGACATGTACGTCCGGATCCGGACCGGAACCGACGTCGCGTATTTCGGCGGGCTGATTAACTACGTTCTGCAAAATAATCTCTACCACGCGGAATACGTCAAGAATTACACAAATGCGTCGTTCGTCGTGAAGGATGGGTTCGAGTTTAATGATGGGTTGTTCTCGGGATACAATCCGCAAAAGCGCACCTACGAGGCCTCTACTTGGGGTTACGAGCTGGATGAAAACAAGTTCGCCAAACGGGACGACACGCTGCAGGACCCGCGCACCGTTTTCCAGCTCCTGAAGAAGCATTATTCACGCTACACCCCGCAGATGGTCTCCACGATCACCGGGATACCGCAAGACGACTTCCTCAAGGTCGCCCAGATAGTGGGCGAGATGGGCCGTCCAGACAAGGTGATGACGATTGTCTACGCGGTCGGGCTCACCCAGCACACGACCGGCGGCCAGCTGATCCGGTGCGGCGCCGTCCTCCAGCTCCTGCTGGGCAACATCGGGCGGCCGGGCGGAGGTATGAACGCTGAACGCGGTCACGCCAACATCCAGGGGAACACCGACCACGCGATCTCCTGGGAGATCCTTCCCGGCTACCTCGCCATTCCCGCGCCGGGCGAGCGGACCCTCGACGACTACGTGGCGGAGAAGGCTCCGAAAAAGTCGGACCCGCACGCCTGGAACTTCTTTGGGACCAACTATCGGAAGTTCATGGTGAGCCTCCTCAAGGGCTGGTACGGTGACGCGGCGACCAAGGACAACGAGTTCGCGTTCGAGTACATCCCGAAGCCGGCCGGGAACTCATCGTGGATGACCATCTACGACCAAGCGCTCAGGGGGAAGATGGAGGGGGTCATTCTCTCCGGGATGACGGCGACGAGTATCGGCCCCGATTCGAACCAGGTTCTCCAGGCGCTCGCGAATCTCAAGTGGCTGGTGGTCATGGACGCCTTTCCGACGACCAGCTCAGAATTTTGGAAGGGACCGGGCATGGACGCAAGCAAGGTCCAGACCGAGGTCTTCATGGTCCCGTGCACGCACTGGATCGAGAAGGAGGGCTCGTTCGTTAATAGCGGCCGGTGGATGCAGTGGAAGGATCAAGTGATCCCCCCGCAAGGAGCCGCGCGCCATGACCACTGGGTCCTCGCCGAGGTCTTCCTCCGTGTGAAAGACCTCTACAGCCGAAGCGGTGGCAAGTTCCCTGATCCCCTCATGCACCTCACGTTTAACTATAAGGATCCGCACAAGCCGGAACTGGACGAAATCGCGCAGGAGATCAATGGCAAGGACCTCGGGACCGGAAAGCGCCTAGCGACGTTCGCCGCGCTCAAGGACGACGGCACTACAACCGCCGGCGACTGGATCTATACCGGCTCCTACCCGGAGTCCGGTAATCTCTCCAAGCGGCGCGAAGGGGTTCAGGATCCCGCAAAGAACGACCCGACCGGCATGGGATTCTATCCCAACTGGGCGTGGAGTTGGCCGCTCAACCGGCGGGTGATGTACAATCGCGCCTCGGCGGATGTCGACGGCAATCCCTGGGATCCCAAACGCCCCGGAATTCGTTGGGACGGCCAGAAGTGGGTCGGCGACGTCCCGGACTACCCTCCGAAGATGAGTCCGAAGGACCCCAAGGCGTGGTTGCCGTTTATCATGACCGGCGAGGGTGTCGGCCGGTTGTTCAGCAATTCCATGGCCGACGGGCCGCTGCCGGAGCACTACGAGCCCATCGAGTCGCCGATCGAGAACCCGCTCCATGCCAAAGTCTCGGCGTCACCCGTCGCCTTCCTCTACGACAAGGCCGCCGGCCGCCCAGACCGGTTCGGCACCGTTGAAGAGTTCCCCGTCATCGCTACTACGTACCGGCTCACGGAGCACGAGCACTACATCACCCAGCAGGTGCCGCACCTCGTGCAGCTGCAACCGGAGGCCTTCTGCGAGGTCCCGACTGGCCTGGCAAAGGAGAAGGGCATCCAAAACGGCGACATGGTGCGCGTGTCGTCGAAGCGTGGAACGGTTGAGGTCCGAGCCCTCGTGACCAACCGGCTGGGCCAGGTGGAGGTCGGCGGCAAAAAAGTCTGGCAGATGGGCATCCCCATCCATTGGGGTTTCGTCGGTGTCTCGGCCGACCTGTACCCGGAGAAATCCCAGCACTGGTTGGCCAATGCGCTTACCCCGTACGTGGGGGACGCCAGTGCGAGGACCCCGGAGTTTAAGGCGTTCTTGGTCAAGATCGAGAAGATGACATGACCCCGCCGGCCGTTTCCGCCGATCTTTGGACCGCTCGTCGGCGCCGGACCGACGAGCTCGGCGAGCGGTGGCCCTTCGCGGGAGAGGTGCTTACTCTTTATCGGGCGCTCCTCGAGGTTCAGGAGCGCGCCTTCGGGTCGGTGCGGACGGACCCGCCAAACGCCTCCGACGTGGCCAAATACACTGCCCGGCGCGTGCTGCCCGAAGTGGCGGCGGTAAGCACCGTGCGCGGACCGGAGCGGCTAGTCTACTCGGTGACCGAGCGCGCCCGCGACACCGCCGCAGACGAGGAGATAGTGCGGCGCTGGCTCGCCGGTGAGGAGTTGGAGCCGATCGATCGCTACCTGGCGCGCGCCGCCGCGGGGCCGGTGCTGGAAGCGCTCGGCGCGTTCGCCAGAGAGGCCTGCGCGGGACCTCGAGACGACCGCCACTGCCCGAACTGCGGCGGGTTGCCGCAGCTCAGCTGGTTCGGGCCATCCTCCGAGGACCTCGTGACGGCCCACCGGTACCTGGAATGCGGGCGCTGCGGCGCGAGTTGGGCCTATCCCCGAATGACCTGCGCTGCGTGCGGCGAGCACGATACCGCGCTGCTCGCGATCTTCGGGGAGAAGGGAACGGGGCAGGCCGAGATCGACGGCCGTTTCGTGCGGGGGGCCGCCGGCCCCCGCGAAGCAACGGTGGCGGAGCACAGGCCGCGCTTCCCGCACATTCGGGTGGACGGCTGCTGGACATGCTCCCGCTATTTGCTCAGCATCGACGTCGGCCGGGACGCCCAGGCGGTGCCAGCGGTCGATGAGCTGGCGGCGATCCCGCTCGACCTGTACGCGAAGGAACGAGGGATGACCAAAATCATGCCAAATCTGATGGGGTATTAAGCCATGGCGGAGCCTGTGGGGTTCTTCACCGATACGAGCATTTGCATCGGGTGCAAGGCCTGCGAGGTCGCCTGCAAGGAGTGGAACCAGCTCCCCGGCAATGCCCCTAAGTTCCTCGACAGCTTCGACAACACCGGCAAGCTCGACAGTCAGAACTGGCGCCACGTCCAGTTCCACGACAGGGTGCCCGAAGCGCCCACGGTGGTAGGCAACGGCCAGGCGTGGCTGCTGATGTCGGATGTGTGCAAGCACTGCCAGCATGCCAGCTGCCTGGAGGTCTGCCCGACCGGCGCCATCGTCCGTACGGAGTTCGACACCGTGTTCATCCAGCAAGACGTCTGCAACGGCTGCCGGGACTGCATCTCCGCCTGCCCGTACGGCGTGATCGGCTTCAGCGAGCAGACGGGCACGGTCCACAAGTGCACCTTCTGCTACGACCGGCTCCAGGCGGGCAAGATGCCGGCGTGTGCTCAGGCCTGCCCCACCCAGTCGATCCAGTTCGGTCCCCTGAGCGAGATGCAGAAAAGGGCCGATGCCCGGATGGCGACCCTCCAGGCTCAGGGCAGCACGCAGGCGCAGCTGTACGGCCGTGACGACAAGGTGTACGGTGGGCTGAACGCGTTCTTCCTGTTGATGGACAAGCCTGAAGTCTATGGGCTTCCCAACCAACAGAACGCCGTCCTGCCGCGGCGCAACAACGTGGGCGGCTACCTGGGGATTCTGGTCACCGCCGCCCTAGGCATGGTTGCCGGCGTGGTGGCGTTCCGCCAGCGGCTCGACAACGGCACCGGACCGCGCCAGGCCGCGTCGGCGGGGAGGAAGAGCTAATGGCCGAGCACTTCGTCAAGCCGCCAAACTGGGAGTGGTATATCCTTGGGTATTTCTTCCTGGCCGGGCTGGCGGGAGGCTCGTACGCCATCGCCGCCATACTCCGCTTGTGGGGAAGCCCTCGGGATGGAGCGATCGCCCGCATCGGCTTCCTCATCGCCTTTCCGTTGGTCATCGTGTGCCCGATCCTGCTCACACTCGACCTCGGGCAGCCGGGCCGATTCTTTCATATGCTGGTCAGCACCACGCCCGGGCAGTCCGGGCTGATGTTCAAGTACTGGTCGCCCATGTCCGTCGGCAGTTGGGCGCTCTTGATCTTTGGGTTCTTCGCGTTCATCTCGTTCTTGGAGGCCCTCGCCCTCGAGCAGCGCCCCCAAGCTCCTGGCGGGACCGCGCCGGTCAGCGTGCTCTCGGGAGGATTCGGCCGGGCGTTTACGTTCGTCGGTTTGCTTTTGGGGCTGTTCATCGCGTCGTACACCGGGGTGCTGTTGAGCGTGTCCAATCAGCCGATCTGGAGCGACACGTGGACGCTCGGCGGGCTCTTCCTCGCCTCGGCGCTGAGCGGGTCGGCGGCGCTGCTCTCCTGGTTGGCACGCCGCCGGCGCGACACCGAAAGCACCGAGCGGAACCTCCAGGAGGCCGACGGCTATTTCGCGCTCCTGGAGCTGGTCCTGATCGTGATCTTCTTCATCACACTGGCCGCGACCGGCACCATCGGCAGGGCCCTGGCGGGTCCCTGGCTGCTCATTTGGGTGTTGGTCCTCGCGAGCCTCATCCCGCCCCTGTTGAGTCTCGCCGGACGGGGGGGCCGCGCGGCGTCCACGGCGGCCGTGGTTCCTGTCATCGTCCTCATCGGGGTGCTGTTGATGCGGTTTGTGGTGATATTTAGCGCACAGATGTAGCCGCCTCCGGGCCTTCGGATCCAACGCGTCAGCCCCTGAGCGCCGTGGCCGGGCGTGGGTCGCCGGACGATGGGTTTTCCCCACGCGTTGTGCCCCATCGCAGCCCCCATCCCCGATTCTGAAACGCAGGCGGATTTCGCACACCTGCCCCCCGCCTGTCGAATCCGGGCCGGGCCCGCTCGTCTAAAAAGTGAGACGCGTATCGAGATGACGGTTGGGCAGGGAGGGAGATCATGAAGTACATGCTCATGTTCGTGCAGACGGACGAGAAGGCGTGGGAGAAGCTCAGTCCCGCCGAGCAAAACATGCCCGCGATCGAGCGGTGGTTCGGCGAGCACGCGCAGGCGGGCCGCCTCGTCGGCGGCAACCAGCTGCGTCCCGCCCGCACCGCCACGACCGTGCGATGGCGGAGCGGCCAGCCGGTCGTTACCGATGGGCCATTCGTCGAGGCGAAGGAGAACATCGGCGGCTACGGGATCTTCGAGGTGCCGGATCTCGACACCGCGATTGCCATCGCCAAGACGTTCCCCGCCCTCCAACACCACATCGTGGAGGTCAGGCCGATCGTGGAGCGTGGGTAGCGCGGCCCCGGGGAACGACGCCAACGCGGCCACGCACGCCGCGATCGGCCGCATCTTCAGGGAGGAGGCCGGCCGGCTGACCGGCGTGCTCGTGCGGCTGCTGGGCGACTTCGACGAGGCGGAGGACCTCGTGCAGGAGGCGCTGCTGGCTGCCCTCGAGCACTGGCCCACGGAGGGGATCCCCCATCGCCCTGGAGCCTGGCTCATGACGGCGGCGCGGCGGAAGGCCATCGATCGCTGGCGCCGCCGGGCACGCTACCAGGAACTGCTCGCGCAGATCCCCGCTGAGCCCAGCGATGCTTCCGGGGAGCCAGACGACCGTCTCCGGCTGATCTTCACCTGCTGTCATCCGGCCATCGCCCGGGAGGGGCAGCTCGCGCTGACGCTGCGGGCCGTGCTGGGATTGACGACGGGTGAGATTGCGCGAGCGTTTCTCTCGAACGAAGCCACGATCGCGCAGCGGATCGTTCGTGCGAAGCGGAAGATCGTGGAGGCCCGAATTCCCTACCGCATGCCCGGAGCAGAAGATCTGACCGCTCGCCTGGACGAGGTTCTGCGGGTCCTGTATCTGCTCTTCAACGAAGGGTATCTGTCGGCGGGCGGGACGGCCGCGGTCCGTCGCGACCTCGCCGAGGACGCGGAGTGGCTCACGGCGCTGCTCGCGCGCCTCCTTCCCGCTCAGCCTGAAGTGGCGGGACTGCTCGCGCTGATCCGCCTGCACCGGGCGCGGGAGCGGGCGCGTCTCGGAGCGGAAGGGCGTCTGATCCTCCTGCAGCACCAAGACCGAAGTCTATGGGATCACGCGCTGATCGCCGAGGCCGTCGTGCTCCTCGAGCAGGCCTCGCGCATGGGGCGCCCGGGTCCTTACCAGGTACAGGCGGCCATCGTCGCGTGCCACGCCGAGGCGCGGTCGTGGGAGGCGACCGACTGGCCGCAGATCCTCGCGCTCTACGACGTGCTGGCTCGATTCGACCCGTCCCCGGTCATCGCCCTGAACCGTGCCATCGCGCTTCGCCACGTCGCGGGCCCCGCCGCCGCCCTGGCCGCCGTGGACACGCTCGCCTCGGCGCTCGAGCGATACCATCTCTTCCACGCCACGCGGGCCGAATTGCTGCGCGCGCTCGGGCGGAGTGCGGAGGCCAGGGAAGCCGATCTGCAGGCGATCGCGCTCACGGCCAATCCCGCGGAGCGAGCACTGCTCCAAGAGCGGATCGGGTTGCACTGAGGCCGTTCGACCCTCGCCGGAAACTCGGCCACAGAACGGAAGCGATGTGGCAACATTCAGCGGCGCGTCCACGTGCGGAAGTTATCGCTCTTGCACCGCCACGACCCCCATCTGAACAGGGTGGGGGAGGTTATCGACGGGTCAATTCATCGCCACGAAGGCGAGTCGTGCCACAGAATGAAGGGGGCTTCCAGCGGAACGAACGCGCCGATGTGCTGTGGAACGAGGCGCGGTGTATAGTCGGCTGCGGGGCGCGTCGCCGGAATACGCGTGGTGTACGTGAAGCCGCTTGTGGAGCCAATGAGGCGGTCACCACGATTGAGGAGCTGTCGAATAGGCTCATTGCCATCTTGCGCTTCCGCAAAGAGCTCCACGCTCACGGCCTCGGGGTCGAGATCGCCCAGAAAGACCTGAACCCGGAACGCATACTGCCCCCCCTGTTGTTCCACCGTCGCGGCGCCGAATCGCAGCGTTGACCAGTGTTTCGCGAGTTCGACCCGCCAAGCGAGTAGAGCGGCGCCAAGAGAACCCCGGTTTTCGCTGCGCTGTCGAAAGGCCGCGGCAGCCGGGACGTAGTGCTGATCGGTATATTGCCGCACCGCCCGGTTGGCCGAGAACGCAGGGGTCAACCGCGCCATGCTTTCCCGCATGCGGGCAACCCAACGCTGCGGAACTCCACGCTCATCGCGCGTGTAGAACTCTGGGATCACCCCTCGTTCGAGCAGCCCGTACAGAGCTTCTGCCTCCGCAGCATCCCACGACGGCTCATCGCCGTGGTCGCGCCCGTCACCAATGGCCCAGCCGACGTCTGGCGAATACGCCTCCGCCCACCAGCCATCGAGCTCTGAAAGATTCAGGCCTCCGTTGACGAGCACCTTCATGCCACTCGTGCCGCTTGCTTCCCACGGACGTCGCGGGGTGTTTACCCAGACGTCAACCCCCTGAACCAGCTGCTCCGCCATGAGGGCATCGTAGTCGCTCAGAAAGACCACCCGGGACCGCACCTCCGGGTGACGGGCAAACTCGATCCACTGCCGGATCATGTCTTGCCCGGCGGCATCTTGGGGGTGTGCCTTACCGGCCAGGACGAGTTGGACCGGACGGTCGCTATTGGTCAGGATGTGCACCAGCCTTTGGGGATCGTGTAAGAGCAGGTTCGGACGTTTGTACATCGCGAAGCGACGGGCAAAGCCCAGCGTCAAGGTGTTCGAATCAAGCACCTGGGCGGCCTGCGAGAGTTCCTCCGAGGAAGCGCCCCGGCCCATAAGCTGCCGCACGTTCAGTTTGCGAACGTAGTCGACGAGCGAGGTCCGGCCATCGGCCCGAAGCTGCCAGAGGTCGACATCGCTGACGTGGCGGAAACGGGCTCCGAGGGTGTCCGTGACCCCGTGCCAGCGGTTTTTGCCGCACAGAACCTCCCACAGGCGATCCGCCTCGGCGGAGTCCCACGTGGGTGCGTTGACGCCGTTCGTCACGTGCGTGATTGGGACCTCAATCTCAGGCCATCGAGGAAATAAGCTCTGGAAAATCCGTCGGCTGACCTCACCGTGCAGCCGGCTCACACCGTTGACCGCAGTGCTTCCCCGGATGGCCAAGTACGCCATGTTAAAAGGTTCCGCGGCGTCATTGGGGTCTCGCCGTCCCAACGCGAACAGCTCGGGAAGAGAGATCGACAGTTCATCTGCTGCGTATCCCGTAAAGTACTTTTCCATAAGCCCCGGCGCGAAGCGGTCAAACCCTGCGCCCACGGGCGTGTGAGTCGTGAACAAGTTTCCCGCCCGCGTGATCGTCAGGGCGAGCTGAAACGGCTGCTTGCTCGCGACCATATACGATCGCGCCCGCTCAAGGACGGCGAAGGCGGCGTGGCCCTCGTTGAGGTGACAGACTTCCGGTTTGAGGCCCAGAGCCTCCACGAGCCGCCAGCCTCCAATCCCAAGGACCAGCTCTTGTTGCAGCCGCAACTCGGGGCCGCCCCCATACAGTTCACCGGTGATGCCGCGGTGCGTCGGAATATTCGCAGGATCATTGGTATCCAGAAGATAGAGTTTCACTCTTCCCACCTGCGCCTGCCAGGTCCGGATCCGAAGCATGGCCCCGGGCAAGCCGATTGATAGACGCAGCCACTCACCATTGGACTCGCGCACGGGTTGGATCGGCAACTGACCGGGGTCATTGAACGGGTAGAGAGCCTGCTGCTGCCCATTGGTGTCGATTTCCTGGCGGAAATATCCCTGCTGGTAAAGCAGGCCGATCGCGATCACCGGAACGCCCAGCGTGCTGGAGGCTTTGAGTTGATCCCCGGCGACGTTCCCAAGCCCGCCCGAATAAATGGGAAGGGCTTCGCTCAGCATGAACTCCATCGAGAAATACGCAATGGCCGTGAGCCCCGATTTCTCGTGAGCTTCTTGAAACCAGCTTTTCGACTGTTCGGCAATGCGCCACTCATTGTGGAGTTTGGCGACCAACGATTGGAACTGTGGATCGGCGGCAACCGTCTGCAGTTTATCCTGGGATACTGTTTGCAGTACAATCCAAGGGTTGTGCGTCAGTTCCCAAAGTTCCGGGTCGAGTCGCTCCCAGAGCTGATCCGTCGAGTGGTTGAAAGACCATCGCAGGTCCAACGCCAGCTCGCTGAGGGCATCCGCGATGGGCGGATCGGATGGGCGATTGCCGTACGCTTGACCGCTCATCGCTGAGCCTGTCCCTTGCAGCTTAGCGACCTCCCGCTGCGCGCGCACTCCGTGCGAGCGTCTCCGACACAATAATCTGGGCTTCTTCTTCGATCCGTCGAAGATGAGATTGGCCGAGGAAGCTCTCGGCGTAGATCTTGTAGACTTCTTCCGTACCCGAGGGACGCGCGGCGAACCAGCCCTCCTTGGCGATCACCTTGACTCCTCCAATCGGATTGCCGTCTCCAGGCGCTGCGACCAGGACCTGCTGGACCGGTTCGCTCGCCACTTCCGTCACGTGGATATCGGCGGGGGATAATTTCTCCAGGACGGCTTTTTGGGCCGGCGTGGCGGGAACGTCGATACGCTCGTACACGGGATCCCCCAGGTCGCGAGTGAGTTCGCGATAGATACCACCTGGATCTTTTCCAAGGCGCGCCGTGATTTCTGCTGCGAGCAGACAAGGGATGAGTCCGTCTTTGTCGGTGGTCGATACGTTGGCGTCGCGATCAAGAAACGAAGCACCGGCGCTCTCTTCACCGGCGAAGCCCAACCGGCCGGCCAAAAGGCCTTCGACGAACCACTTGAACCCTACCGGGACTTCATACAACTGGTGTCCCAGCCGTGCGCTGACACGATCGATCATGCTGCTGCTCACCACGGTTTTTCCCACCGCGAGGCTAGGGCCCCAGCTGGTCCGGCTCGAGAGCAAGTAGTGGATGCAGACGGAAAGAAAATGGTTCGGCGGCAGCAAGCCGCTCCTCCTGGTCACGATTCCGTGGCGATCGTGGTCGGGGTCGCTCGCAAACGCAATGTCGAACTTGTCTTTCAGTCCGATCAGTCTCTGCATGGCGTACGGGGAGGAGGGGTCCATGCGAATCTTCCCATCCCAATCCACCGTCATAAATCGAAACGTTGGGTCAATCGATTGATTCACTACCGTAAGGTTGAGGCCGTACCGCTCGGCAATCCGCGGCCAATAATCAATCCCGGCGCCTCCCAGCGGGTCGACGCCGAGCGTAATCTTCGAGTCGCGAATCGCCCCCAAATCGATAACGTGTTCGAGATCCCCGACGTAGGCACGCAGGTAGTCGTATCCATGCGTAGTCGAAGCCCGAAGGGCGCGCGTGAAGGGCATGCGCTCGACGCCCGCCAGCCCGCTCCGGAGGAACTCGTTGGCCCGTGATTCGATCCACGTGGTAACGTGCGAATCGGCCGGCCCGCCGTGCGGGGGATCGTACTTGAAGCCTCCGTCCTCTGGAGGATTGTGGGACGGTGTGATCACGATGCCGTCGGCCAGCCCGCTTTCCCTTCCGCGGTTGTATCGGAGGATCGCGTGGGAGACGGCCGGAGTCGGCGTGTAGGGTGTCCCGTCCGACAGCAGCACCTCCACACCATTTGCCGCAAGCACTTCCAAGGCACTGGCAAATGCGGGTTCGGACAACGCGTGAGTGTCCATGCCGAGGAAGAGGGGCCCGCCGATGTTTAGCTGTTTTCGATAATCGCAGATTGCCTGAGTTATCGCAAGGATGTGCCACTCGTTGAACGCTCCTTCGAACGCCGACCCGCGGTGCCCAGACGTGCCGAAGACGACCTGTTGCCTTGAATCGTGCGGGTCGGGCCGCACCGTGTAGTACGCGGTGACCAGCTTCGGAATATTAACCAAGATTGAGGGATCAGCCGGTTTCCCGGCTGCCGCATTGATTTTCACCAGTCACCTCGGCGGTGAATGAGAGCGATTAGCTCAGAGTCATCCTCAAGGATCTCCAACCGTGGCGGGCTGTGCGGTTGTTACAGCTTGTCCACATGGGTCCAGATGTGGTTAACCGCGTTGAGCGCGTGGACGTTCAACCTGCGCAGCAGCGGGATTCACGTGGATTCGAATCGGCCCGCCCCGCGGACCGCGTCTTGCCGGTCCGCGGGCCTCCTCGGGTTAACGGCCGACTAATAACCATCAACGTCGACGACGGCTTTGGCAAAAGCCTGCGGAGCTTCTTGAGGCAGATTGTGCCCGACACCGCCGGTGACGGTCCGGTGTGCATATTTGCCCGAGAATTTCTTGGCATAGGAACTGGCCTCCCCGTGCGGCGCCCCATTGGCGTCCCCTTCAAGCGTAATGGTGGGCACGGCGATGACCGGGCCTGCGGCAAGCCGCTTTTCCAGATCGTCATACTTCGGCTCGCCCTCGGCGAGTCCGAGCCGCCAGCGATAATTGTGGATGACGATCGCGACGTGATCCGGATTGTCGAAGGACGCCGCACTGCGATTGAACGTCGCCTCGTCGAACTTCCACTTCGGCGAAGCGGTCTGCCAAATGAGCTTCGCAAAGTCGTGCCGGTATTTATCGTAGCCGGCCCGGCCGCGGTCCGTGGCGAAGTAAAATTGGTACCACCATTCGAGCTCAGCCGGTGGCGGCAACGGGATCTTGCCGGATGCCTGGCTGCCGATCAGATACCCGCTCACGGAGACGAGGGCCTTGCACCGTTCCGGCCAGAGGACCGCGATGATGTCGCCCGTCCGCGCGCCCCAATCAAAACCGGCGAGGATGGCCTTCTGGATCTTGAGCGCATCCATCAACGCGATGATATCAAGCGCCACGACCGACGGCTGGCCATTCCGGAACGTTCCGCCGGAAAGGAAGCGCGTGGTGCCATAGCCGCGGAGATACGGGACGATCACTCGGTAGCCCGCCGACGCCAATATCGGGGCGACATCCACAAAGCTGTGAATGTCGTAGGGCCAGCCGTGCAGGCAAACGACCGCATGCCCGTTGGCGGGGCCCACGTCGACGTAGCCGACGTTCAAGAGGCCGGCATCGATCTGCTTCACTGGGCCGAACGGGATGTTCGTCGTGTTCGCCGCCGCGTTGACGGCGGGCCGCGCAATGCTGTTCTGGCCTGCGAAGAGGGAGTGCCGGGCAAGCAGCGTGGTTCCGGCGGAGAGTCCGGCCGTAGCGATGAGACGACGCCGCGACATCCTGGTCGACCCTGCTTTCTTCATGGGGACCCCCTTCTTATCTTTCGGGATCCGTAGCGGACCGGACGGCCTGGAGAAGCTGCTCCCGCGTCATTTCGCGTTTCTCGAAATTCCCTTCACCCTAATCTCGCTCAAATCCGGAATTTCCATTTGGGTCCATGGACTCCCTCCCTCGGAAGGCACCTGTCCGGCCCGTTGCCGCCTCGTCCTGGCCACCTCTACAAAACCC
>Ga0187846_10000272_pt1 | contig 31503 bp, 27 predicted proteins | sample TC_taG_FD_161473 | JGI IMG/M metagenome (GOLD analysis project Ga0187846, IMG submission 161473) | Biofilm microbial communities from the roof of an iron ore cave, State of Minas Gerais, Brazil - TC_06 Biofilm (v2) | ecosystem: Environmental > Terrestrial > Deep subsurface > Cave > Wall biofilm... | reverse complement strand
TCTGCAACTCGACTGCATGAAGCCGGAATCGCTAGTAATGGCGCATCAGAACGGCGCCGTGAATACGTTCCCGGGCCTTGTACACACCGCCCGTCACATCACGAAAGTGGGCTGTACTAGAAGTCGTTGTGCCAACCGCAAGGGGGCAGACGCCCAAGGTATGACTCATGATTGGGGTGAAGTCGTAACAAGGTAGCCGTAGGAGAACCTGCGGCTGGATCACCTCCTTTCTAAAGGAAAAGAACGCACGATCTGTGTCGGTAGCAGGTACGGCGTTCCAGGCTTCTCACGGAAGCCGGCTTGGTGGATCTCAGCTTTCGCGAGCGATCGCGGAAGGAAACCGACCTTCGTCCCGATCACATCGGGACAGGGTAAACGGGTTCTGGCTTGTCTCATCTCCCTCTCGCGTTGGTTGGCGAGAGCGGATCCCGCGCCGGTTTTTTGGGCCGGGACGATTGAGCTGGCCCTGAGTCCGCCGCGGCGGACGAAGGGTCATCGAGCACTCAGACCTGCCTGCGGCACAGGCAAACGAAAGCCCCGGTTCGACTCCAATCGAGCCGGGGCTTTTTGTTTTCGCGCTGAACGGCCTTCACGCCGCGCTGACCAAGGCGCGAATACGCGAGGCAGTCAGCCTTCAGTTATAATACTCAGGAAATAATTCGGTTCTGTATGAAATTCACGCCCCCACAGCTTCAGGCGATCTCGCACACTGAAGGCAATCTTCAAATCATCGCATGTGCCGGTTCAGGAAAGACCGAGGTCGTCGCCAGACGCCTCGCGGCTCTCCTGAAAGGCGGTGCCGGTGCCGCTGTAGCTCCCCGGAACATTGTGGTTTTCACGTTCACGGACAAAGCCGCCGCTGAATTGAAAGACCGAATCCTGGTACGGTGTGAAGAAGAATTGGGCGACATCGCGGGCATGGCGGAGATGTTTGTCGGGACTATTCATTCTTTCTGCTTGGACCTGTTGATGACGGAGGTTCCGAAGTACCTCAAATACGACGTTTTGAGGTTGTGTCCCTGATCCTGTTGAAAAGTGGATAGCGCATTTTCCCTGAGAAGTCATGGAACGGCTTCCTAAGCAGCAGCCTTTTCTCTGCCTCCGATGTCGCGGTAGCCGCTGATGCGGTGTACCTTCATTTGTCCGCTGATCCAGAGCCCAAAGAACACGCGTAGCACAGCACCCTCATTGGGCAGCGCCGCCTGTGTTTTTACGCGGCGGCGGAACTCCAGTTGCATCCGCTCGATGGCATTCGTAGTGCGCAGCGATCGCCACTGGCTTTCCGGAAACCGATAGAACGTCAGTAGGTTCTCCCCAGCTTCTTCCAGAGAAGCCGCCACGCCGGGACACAGTTTCTTCCATTTCCCCAGGAACGCTTGGCGTGCTCCCTGCGCCACCTCCAGAGACTCGGCATAGACCATGCGGTGATAATCTTCCCGCACGGCTTCCTGCGCGTGCTTCGGTGTTTTCGCCATCAGGTTGCGCAGTTTGTGCACCGTGCAGCGCTGGTGCGGTAGACTCGGCCACAACCGGTCCAGTGCCGCTGCCAATCCCGTGTTGCCGTCGCTGATCACCAGCCGGGGACGGCCCATCTTCCGTGCCGCTAGATCGTCGAGCAACAACTGCCAACCGTCAGCCGATTCCGCTCCCGTGGTCATCAGGCTTAGCAGCACTTTCTCGCCGTTCTCCCGCACCCCCAGCGCCACCAGCACGGGCAGCGAAACCACTTTCCCGCCGCTGCGCACCTTGGGATAAATCGCATCCAGGTACAGATACACAACCTGCTCTGGCGCCAGGTCCCGCTGCTGCCAGGTGCGATAGCTTTCTTCCAGCCGCAGCACCAACCGCGACACCGTGCTCTTTGATAATGCGGCCCCCGCCAGCAACGGTTCGAGCGCACGGCGGATCCGCCGCGTGTTTGATCCTGACAGATAGACTCCCAGCACGCTCTGCTCGACTTCCAGGCTACTGCGCCGGTAGCGCGGCACCAACTGGCTCTGCCACTCGCGCTCGCTGCCCTCCACATCCACTAAGCGGGCCCGCGGCACTCCCACACGAACCGTGCCCGTCCGCAGTGTCAGCCGCCGGCTTTTCCGACCATGCCGATAACCGCTCCGCTCGGCTACCCGCTGATGGCGCGATGCCCCCAGCGTCGCTTCGACTTCTTCTTCCAGAACCATCTCAATAATTTCCCGCACCCGCTCCCGAATGGCCGCCTCCAAACCCTCTCGCAGCGAACCTTCTTGGCTCACTTCTTGACCAATGCTAGTCTTCATCACGGCGTATTCCTCCTGTGCCCGAAACCTCCCGCTAAGAGATTCCGGGTTTCTTATTCAAGTCTTCTCAGGAGAATACGCCTTTAGATTTTCTACAGGAATTGGGACGGAACCCGTTTTGAACGAGGTCCAACAATTCCTATTTATTGATCGGCACAGCAAGCAGAGTGGTCTCACAGTATCAACAGACCTCAGCGGCACACCGCTTCGCCGGTACGTAGACACAGCTCTCTACCTCAACGCATTGAGCATCTTGAGGGAGGACGAGACCGAACCAAGAAAACTGACAAAGTGCTCGGTTGCCACGGCCCTGACGTCGTATGGTGCTCTACTGAACGAGAAGCGCTATTTCGACTACTCGGCAATCATGTACGAAGCAGCCAGAGAGCTCAAACAGAACAAGGAAATTCGCGCCAGACTTTCTGAGAGGATCAAGCACGTCGTAGTGGATGAATACCAGGACGTGAATCCCGTGCAGGAGGCGGTTGTCAAGTCTCTCCACGAGCTAGGAGCAGCCATTTGTGTAGTCGGTGATGACGACCAGACTGTTTACCAATGGCGAGGCAGCGACGTCGCGAACATCCTGACGTTCAGCCAACGCTATCCCCAAGTCGCCCAAATCCGTCTCGAGGATAACTTCCGCTCTAGCCCTGGAATCGTGGAAACGGCGAGAACCTTCATAGAACAAAACCAACAGCGCTTGGCCAAGAGCATGAAGCCCACGCGGGCGCAAGTCTACGAGCCCGGAGATATCGTCGCCCTCTCGTTTGATAGTCCAACAGCTGAGGCAGCACACATTATGCAAATGATGCGCCAGCTTCGCGGCGTCGCAATCGCCGGGGACGAAGGAGAGCGCGGAATTTCCTGGTCCGACATGGCCGTTCTCCTTCGAAGCGTGGCAGCTAACGCCGAGCCAATCACACGCGCTCTCGCGAATGCCGACATACCCTGCTTGGTAGTCGGCATGAACAATTTGTTCGACAGCCCCGAGGCACTGGCGGCGCGAGAGCTTTTCTACTTCATGGCGGGTCAAAGTGAAGCAGCCACTGTGGAGGGGGCGTGGTCGGCCGCCGCTCTTGGGATTCAGGCCGCTCGGCTTCGGGGGGCTATCGCGGCTCTGGGGAAATTCCGAGAGTCGTTTAACAATCCAACGGAACGCTTCGGCTTCTATTCCATTCAGCGGACGTTCCGGACCTTCCTTGACGACTTGGGGGTGTCCGAACGCCGGATTCCCAATGGCCGCGGCGAGGTCGTATTCTACAATCTCGGCAAATTCAGCCAGCTTGTTTCGGATTTTGAAACGATCCACTACCACTCAAAACCGAATGAAAAGTACAAGTCTTTCGCGAACTTCCTCAAGTACCGCGCGGAAGTGGCTTATCCGGAGGGTCGTCAGGACAGCCAATATGCAAACCCGGACGCCGTCAGGATTATGACTATCCACCAAGCCAAAGGGATGCAGTGGCCGGTCGTTTTTGTCCCCGCTCTTGTAAGAAACCGGTTCCCCTCAGCGGGACATGGGGGGCGCAACGTGTGGCACCTGATTCCAAAGACCGGGATCAGCCGGCAGCCGCGGTATGAAGGTGGGCTAGAAGATGAAAGGCGCCTGTTCTATGTTGCGATGACGAAAAGCCAGAAGTTTCTCCAGATGACTTGGGCGCCGGTTTCCGGCAAGAACAACAGGTACGCAGTCGCCTCAGACTTCTGGAATGATATTCTCGCCTCGAAGCATGTGAAGCGCCGCGTTCCGGACTATTCTGGTCGCAAGCGAGTACACCCTTCGCCAAGGAGGGGCGTTGAAAACGTTGTCCTGTCGTTTTCGGATATCAAGTATTTCTTCGAATGCCCATACCAATTCAAACTCCGCATCTTGTACGGCTTCAATGGTCCTATCCATGAAGCCCTCGGCTACGGACGCTCGCTGCACAACGTCTTGGCCGAGGTTCACTCGCGCGCGCAGCACGGCGACTTCTGCAGTGAGCGCGAGACTGCCGAGTTGGTTGACAGGCATTTGCACGCGCCGTACGCGTATCCTTCCTTGAAGCAAAACCTGGAAACGGCCGCGAAGAAGGTCATCGAGGGATACATCCGTGATAACAAGAAGGAATTTAAGAATATCGAATTCTCCGAAAAGCAGATTCATATTGGGCTGAAGGACGGCGTCAGCCTCGTGGGTCGAATCGACCTAGTTCGGAGGATTGACACCGGGGAGACAACGATTGTCGACCTAAAATCAAGCGACATGGCCCAACCTGAGGAGGTCACCGAGACCCAATTACACATCTATGCTTTAGGGTACCAAGAGCTAACAGGGCGGCCCGCCGACTACGTCGAGATCTACGAGCTAGACAAGGGAAAGCGGAAGGCACGATCGGTAGACGACGAATTCATCTCGGACGTGAAGGGAAAAGTTGCTCAGGCCGCAAGCGCTTTGCGGCTGGGCGAGCTAGCACCGCAGCCATCGGCCACAAAGTGCAGAGGCTGCGACTTCTGCGGATTGTGTGATGCCGGTATGGAAGCAACGAAAGCCGGCGCCCAAAGGGTACGCAACTAGAACGGCAGGGGGATCAAGGCCCAGGTGCGGGCTGGTGAAGGCTGGAGACTGGAGGAAGGCAAGGACCGAGACTTGCGCGCGGAGGTGTGGAGGCCGAGCCTCCACGCTGCGGGCGCGCGCAATCGGTTGCCGGCGGCTGGGAGGTGGTCCGCCTACGCTGACCAGCAGCTTCGGCGCGGCCCGCCTGCGCTCGCCACGGCGAGCTACGGCGGTGAAAGGCGATTTTCATGCGCTTGCGCGAAAGGGGCACCGCGGAGGGCAAGGTGAAGGTGGGAGGTCCGCCTAGGCTGCCGAGCAGGTTCGCGTCAACCGAGTGAACTGACGCGGTACATTTTTCCTTTTCTGCCGCGCTTTGCTTGGGGGCTGCTTCGGGGACTTTCTTGTCTGTGACCGCAGCGCGGTCAACCCCACGCCCGGTGAAAGGCGATTTTCATGCGCTTGCGCGAAAAGGGCAGTCCGGCAAGGTGAACAGGTGCCGGACTGAAGGTAGGCGATTCGCCCACGCTGGAGGGGGCTTCGGCGCGACGTGCCTACGCCAAGGCTACGGCGCGGCAAGCTGGTGAAATGCGATTTTCATGCGCTTGCGCGAAAAGGGCAGTCCGGCACGGTGAACAGGTGCCGGACTGAAGGTAGGCGATCCGCCAACGGCCTCAGGTCTTCCCGACACAGAACGTCGGGACGCCCAACGCGCGAAAGACGCGTTGCTTCGTCAGGGCAAGCTCCGAGCTACATTCTAATTGCTGTCTTTATCCGGCAGCGTGTAATCGAACTCGTAGAAATGGTTCCCGTCCGTAATTTTGATGATCATGCTTCCGGCAAGCCCCACCAACTGGTCGGTGCCGGAATCGGGGACCACGACGATGCTCTGTTGCTGGATTCCGCGCGCCATGGTGCTGCTGTGCTGAAGAATGAATGTGCCGGTGCGGCCTGCGAGCTTTGCGCTGACTCGTTCCATGGCCACATAACCGGCGGAGTCTTTTACGGAGGTGAAAGCGCCGAGCATCTCTCCGGTGCTGGTGCCTTCCAGATCGCTGTCGCTGGTCATCCGGACGGAAATTGTTTTTGCCTCTTCGCCGGTTATCGGCTGGCGCGCCATCTTGATCTCAAAACTTCCGCTCGCATGGGCATTCACTTTCGACTCCTTATTTGTTTGCGTGGAAACGGGCGGTTGCGTCTGGGTGAATGCCGCGCAACCAAAGCACAAACACAAGCCCAACGTAACGCGCGTGAGCATACGAAATCCATTTGTCATATTGTCTCCAAAATCGGATGTGATTTTACACTGGCGTCTGGTGACCTGGCAGCAGGTGAAGCTGCGCATGAGTGCGGGAGCCCGCGCCTGCCGGGGAGCCAGGCTTGGCGCAGATTGGTAAGGGCGGAGGTGAAAGGTCAGAGGTTGGAGGCTGGAGGTTGGAGGAAGGCAAAGGCGGGAGTTGCGCGGGGAGGTGTGGAGGCCGAGCCCTCCACGCTCCTGGCGCGTGCAATCGGTTGCCCGCCTACGCCAAGGCTACGGCGCGGCCCCGAAGCGTCAAAGCAGGCTGCGTGTCCACAGGCGCATACGCTTGCAACCCGAAACGCGCTAGGGCACGGTGCGAAGGGAGGAGGTTTGTGGCCGGGCCGCTGGGCTTAACGGCAGTGGCGAGTGACGAAGGACGAGTGGCGGGAGACTCGAACACACGCGGGCAGAGATGTCGAAGCGGAGCTTCGACGCTCTAAACGCCCGCGAGAGGATAAGGACGAATGGGAGGGCCGGGGCCGGGGCACAAGTCGGAGAGGGCGAGGCGGGCGCGGCTGGCGAACATGGCGAAGGCGCGCGCGGCGCGGAAGACGGGGCCGCTGCGCTGGCGGAGCGGGCTCGAGTCGCGGGTCATCGAGCAGCTGGTGTGGCAGTGGTGGGTACTGGAGGCTGGAGGTTCGAGGCTAGAGGTTGGAGAAAGACAAGGACGGGGAGTTGCGCGCGGAGGTGTGGAGGCCGAGCCGCAACGCACCTGGCGCGCGCCATCGGTTGACCGCCCACGCTGCCCAGCAGCTTCGGCGCGACCAGCCCGCCTACGCCAAGGCTACGGCGCGGCGAGCAAGCCCATGCCACGAATGGCTGCGACGGGGCAATCCGCCTACGCTGACCAGCAGCTTCGGCGCGATAAACCTTGGGCGAAGTACCGGCTGGCGCGATTCCTGGGCGTGAGTCATACGTGGGTGAACAAGCTGGTGAAGCGGTTCGAGGCGGACCCGGAGCGGATGCGAAGACGCATGGCGGCGTTTGCTCCGGCGAATTTGGAGAAGCTGGAGCGGGCGAAGAAACGCGGCGGCAACGGGAATATGGATGGCTGCGAGGTCCGATGCGGTGGCGGCGGGTGAAGTTTGTGCTGGAGGGCAAGAAGAGGACGGCGGTGGTGGCGACGAAATCGCAGAGGCGGGGGTGGCGCGAGGGCGAATGGCGGGCGCCGGAAAAACATTGAGGTCTGCGCCGCCGTTCGACTGGGACGGCGCTGCAGCCTGAATAGTAGTCGCAGCTCCCGAGGTCGGCGTTAGCGCTTCCATCGTGCCAGGAGACGTACCACTCCGAAAAGCGGCTAGAAGTCAGAACAGCAGGGGGATCAAGGCCCAGGTGCGGCGCTGGTAGGCCTGGAACTGGGCGCCGAAGGTTTTTTCGAGGATGCGCTCCTCGAGGTGGATTTTGCGGCGGTAAGCGAAGGCCAGGAGCGCGAGACCCAGCAGCGCATGGACGCGTCCGGCGGCCATCGCCAGTCCCAGGAACATGCCCAGCACGCCGGTATAAATCGGATGGCGCAAGAGGCGATACGGGCCGGTGCAGATTAGTTCGTGACCCACGGCGATGCGCACCGCGCTCCAGTTGCGGCCCAGGTGACGCCGCGCCCAGACCGCCAGCCACGTCCCGCCCGCCTGCACCGCCAGGCCCAGCGCCAGCATGAGGTAGGTGCGCGGCAAAAACCTGCGCGTCAGCGGGGGCACCGGAACGATCACCAGGAGAAACGCGGCGCTCCAGAGAATCTGGTGGAGGTAGCTGGAGCACTTCGATTCCGAGCTTTCGGAGGGCGCCGTGTCGCGCGCGGCCAGCGTCCAGTAAATCATGAATGCGCCGTAGAGGATCAGGCCGGGAAGCACGCGCAGAAACTGCTCGCGGAAGGCGGCGCGATAGCGGTCAACGAAGGCATGACTGACGAGGCCGGTGCGTACGGCCCAGGCGAAGCCCCACGAGCCGAGCGTCCCGAGCAAGGCTCCCACGGCCGCGGCGAGAAGCATGCGCCGCAGCGAGTAATCGCGCGCAGGTTCCGCTACCATCATGCAGGATTATACGTGAGGTGAGAGGAGCAGGTCGCTCACCAACCGCGAGGACGAGGCTCGGTTCGGCGACAATGTAACGAATCCCATCGGCAATCAGTAAGAGGATAGAGAGAGCAAATGGAGCTGCTGGAGCGGTTCGCGCAGGGCGACATGGAGGCCTTCGAGGCGCTGTTCCGCGAGTTCCAGCGCGAGGTGTACGGCTGGGTGGTGCGCATCGTGCGCGACCAGGCCGCCGCGGAGGATTTGACGGTCGAGGCGTTCCTGCGCGCCTACCGGGCGCACGCGCAGTTCAATCTGCGCGGGAATTTCGGCGGGTGGCTGCGGCGCATCGCCACGAACGCGGCGCTCGATCACCTGAAGCGCAGGCGGCGCGAGACGCCGCTGGACGAAGATTACCCGCCCGCCGCCGCGCCGGGCGAGAATCCCGGCGTGCAGCGCGAACGCCGCGAGCGCATCGAGCGCGCGTTCGGCCAGCTTTCGCCGAAGCTGCGCGTGGCCGCCCGGCTCGCGCTGGTGGAAGGAGTGGCGTATCGCGAGATCGCCGACGCGCTGGGAGTGCCGGAAACCACGGTTCGCGTGCGCGTCTTCCGGGCCACGCAACAACTGCGAGAAAGCTTGAAGGACCTGGGTGCCGAGCTATGAACGACGAAAAAGAACGCAAGCTTCGCGAATTCTTGCAGCGGAACATCACCCGCGCGGATCTCGAGCCGCGGCGCGACCTCTGGCCGCAGGCGCTCGCGCGCCTCGCTGAACGCGAGCGCCAGGCGCCGTGGTTCGACTGGGCGCTGCTCGGGCTGGTGGCGGCGTGCCTGCTGCTGTTCCCGAAGGCGATTCCGGTGCTGCTCTATCACTTGTAGCCAAGGAGAAGGAACCATGAATACGCATGCGTACCTGCGAGCTTACATGGCCGGGATCGTGGTGCCGACCATCGGCCTGCTGCTGGGCCTGACGGCTTTCATCATTTTTCGCCTGATCCTGCAATTTCCCGTTCCCATCGAACGCGCCATCGCCTTTCCCATGGCCCTGGTTCCCAATCTGTGGGGGCTGTGGAACATGGTGTACGTGCGCATGCGCCAGCGTGGGCCGTGGAACATCGGCCTTCACGGCGGCGTTCTGCCGCTGATTCTTGGGCCGCTCGGGTTTACGGTGGGCCGCGCGCTGGGAGTGCTGGAGACGCACGCGCGCGGGCTGGTTTACTTCGGCGACATCAATTTCGACTATGCCTTCTTGGTTTTCGGAGCGGGCGTGGGATTGGTTGCGTACTACCTGTTCTGGAAGTACGTGGTGAACTTCTTCAACGAAGTGCTGGGCATCGCCTGAATTGCGGCGATGCTGCAGCTCTCCCTCCGGATCGGGCGCAGCATGCAGCGCCCGGTGCGGCGTGGCAACGTGTCGCCAAGCTCGCGCGCGCGGGCATAGCATGCTATGCCCCTACGAACGCGCGGCCCAATCGCGCGCTTGCGGCGGCGCGGGGCTGTGCCCCTACGACCCTAGGTCACCAACAATTCATCTCCAGGTGACACGCAGAGCATTGCGCTTCGGGCGCAGTCTGCGGCAGACTCGCGGGCGAATACGCAAACACCGGATTCACCGGGGGAGAGGAGGCTCCCATGGCCACTTCAAGAGAGATCACCGTCGAGCTCGATGACCGCCCCGGCGCGCTGGGGAAGCTGTGCCAGGCGCTGTTCGCTTGGCGAGTGAACATCGCGGGATTCCAGGTCGTCCGCTGCGACAGCAAGAGCCTGGTGCGCATCGTCACCGACGATCTGCAGATGACGCGCCGGGCGCTGGAGGCCGAGCGCCTTACTTACACGGAGGGTGAAATCGTTGTGGTCAGGACTCCGCATCGGCCCGGCGAGCTCGCGCCCATTGCGACGCAACTGGGCGACGCGAATATCAACATCAATTACGCCTATTGCGGAATCGAACCGGGAACCAACGTTCCCCTGCTCATCTTCGGCGTTGCCGACGCCGACCGCGCCACCGCCACGCTGGAGCAGGCCGCTGGCGTGGGCCATTAGCGCGGAGATTCGCAGTTTGGCGTTTCGTGGCCTTTCTCTCCGCGTCCCGTGCGCCTCTGCGGTGCGTCGGTTTCGAAGGGCCGCGATCCCCGGGCCGTCCCTCCCTCGCGCGCCCCAAACGGTTACTTTTCCGCCCCTCCGCCGCCTGCTACCGATGGCCTGGTCTCCTAACAGGACGATAATGAAAGGGCTTGGCTGTGGACAGCGGATTGCGGAGTGCCTCTTGGGTGTTGATGGAATGGCTTGGGGCGCGGGTGATCCGCGTCTATTTCCGAGGCGATGGAAATGGCTACACGCCAGTGTCCGTTCTGCGGCAAGGTTGTCGCCGACTATCTGACGCAGTGCCCCTTTTGCCGGGACGCTCTGCCCGCGATTCCCGTGGCTCGCAGCGTGGCGCGCCGCAAGAGCGATGAAATTCGCCGCGGCCTGCTGTACATGCTGCTCGCTGCAGTGATCCACTACTTCTCGGCGGGCTACAGCGCGATGCGGTTGCCCTTTCCGATCAACCCCCTCGTCACCGTCTGGCTTTCCCCCGCGCTGTTTATGGGCGGCCTGTTCCTGATGTGCCGGGGCTTCTACCTGCGCAGCAAAACCTGAAGTCGCGTCCTAATTCAGGGAGACCCAAGAAAGAAGCGGCGGCCCGAGGGGGGTCGAGCCGCCGCGCGTGCGTGCGAAGGCGGGACGCTGCTTACTTCTTTGTTGCGGCTCCGCTCGAGGAAAACAAGAACGGCAGCACGGCGATGCCCTCCTGCTGGACGGCTTGAAGCTGATTGGGATCCATACCGAGCGCCTGAATGATCGTCGGGGCCACCTGCTGGTTCGAAACCGCCGACTTCACCGTCTGCGGCGCGAGACTCGGCAGCGAGACGAGCAGGGCGACGTGCACGTCGTCTTCGTTGAAGCCGCCGTGCTCGGCGATTTTCGAGCCGCCGGTGAAGATGACGCCCGTATTGACCTTGAGGATGATGTCCGGCGTGCGCGGGTCGCCGCCGGCGCTGTTGAACTTATTCGCCAGAGACGGGCCGGCGAAAATTTCCTGGATGCCGAGCGTGGCCTGGTTTTCCGGCTGGCTCAGGAAAGCGACGACGCTGGGCATGAGCGACGTGTCGGCCAGATAGATCAGCGAACCGTCGTCGGAAATGTCGAACACGTCGGTGTTCGCGCCGAGCGAGTTGATGAGCGTTGTGGGCTGGCCGCCGCCGATGCCGACGCGCTTCTGCACGTCGATGGGCGACTGCCCGTGCTTCGCGCCGATGATGATCAGCGTGGAATCGAAGATGCCCTGCGCCTTCAATAGGTTGACGATCTTTCCGAGTTGCTGGTCGATGAAATCGAGCTGGCCCGCGAGTCCCGCCGAGGGCGTGCCCAGCACGTCCGTGTAACCGTTGCCCTTGAGCTTCTCTCCCACGCTGACGGACTGGAAGTTCGTGCCGAACAGGGTGGGCACGCCGACCTGCGTCTTGCGGTCGTGCGTGAATCCGTCGATCTGGTTGATCACCGCCTGGACGTGCGTTTGGTCGTAGCACTGGATGTTCAGGAGGTTGGTGGTCCATCCGTCGTCGGGAGTGGGATCCGGGGACGGCACCGGATTGCATCCTGCAAATGGCAGCGGGATCGGGATCGAGTTGATCTCCGGGCCGTAGAAGTCGTCCACGCCCGTGCCGCTGGGACCATTGGTCCATTCGTACGACGGGTGCTTGTCGGTCCACGCCGTGGTGCCGCCATTGGCCTTCACCACTTCGAAGATAGTGTTCACGCGCAGGTACTGGTGCGGCATGATCGTGGCGCAGCCGTTGTTGGGATCGCGGGGCAGGAAATTCGGATTGATGCTGGTGTGCAGCTTGGTCAGGTCGCGGTCGATGGCTTCGTCCCACGCGATGTTCGTGCCGATCTTTCCGGGGCAGGGGCCGCCGGGATTGCCGAGTCCGTCGGTTTGGCGCGGCGGCGAGAGCAGGCGATTGTACGTGTCGTCGTACCAGAAACCCGCGGTGACCGGCCCGCCGCCCGTGACCAGAGACGCGAGACCGGGGAAAGAGTCCGAAGGAGTTGCCGTCGAGGCGTTCGTGTAGGTGATGCCGTGCTGGCTGAGCAATGCGAGCGTCGAATCCTGATGCGTAGCGACGTAGTTCGTGAGGTCGAGGGCATGCAATCCATCCACGCTGATCAGAAGGACGTGCTGAACCTGCGGGCTGGTCGATTGCTTTTCCCCGGCGGGGGCGGAAACCGGCATCCACAAGAGCGATGTCGCGAGTATCGTTGACCAAAAGGCCTTGCAAAAACGCATGTGCGCAATCCTCCTTGAGGCTGAGATAGGGGCGGCACTGTAGTCGAGGAGGAAGTTGCGAAGGTAAACGACCAATGAAGTGATTGTTAAAAGCGCGTCAACAAAGCCCGCGCAGCGTAGAAACGGAGGAAGTAAAGCCGACTTTCTCCCACTGAAAGAATAAGGGCGAGCAAAGCAAAATAGAAGACAAAGTCCACCGGTTCTCAGCAGCGTGGGTTTGAGCTATTTGGCTGCACTGGGGACGAGGACTTTGGCCGGATACGACAGCTCCACGTTGCGCTGCTCGGTGTTCACGCGAACCGAGCGAAGCTCTCCCTTCTCCTTCTTGCTGGCGGGAAGCTGGACGGTGAGCCAGTACTGATTGCGCAGAGCCATGTCCAGGCGGTCGAGGAACGGCCCAAAGGAAATCGGCGTCTGCAAGCCTTCGAAGAACGCTTCGCCGCCCGTGGCGTCGGTGATCTGCGAGAGATTGCTTTGTCCCAGGTTGATGCGGAAGGCGTTGCGCGCCGCGCGGCCCACCCCGCTGGCGTAAAGCGTATGAATCATGATGCCGGCGCGCTGGGCCTGCTCGATGGCCGAGAGGACATCCGGGCTGGTGGGGAAATCTCCGCGCAGGCGGTCGATGCCGTCGGCGATGAGCAGGATTTCGCGGCGCGCGCCCGTCGCGGGCCAGCGCTTCATCAAATCCATAAGCGAAAGGTAGATGCTGGAGTACGCGGCGATCCTTCCTTGCGGCAGGTGCAGGGACTTAGCCGCGGCGTCGTGATCGGCGTTGAATTGCGACGCCGCTTGAATCGTGCCATTGGCGGCATAGAAGACACCCACACGCGCCGTTTTGGGCTGGCCGTTGATGAACGCGGCGAGGTCCTTGAATTGGAGACCGAAGTCCGATGTCGTGGTGTCGTCGATGAGAATGGCGAGGTCCAGGGCGCCGCGTTCGCCCTGCGCCGGAACCCAATTGGTGATGTCGCGGCGCTGCTTATCTTCGTGAACAATGACGTCTTCCTTGCCGAGGGCAGGAGGCGCGTTGAATTTCGGGCCGAGGACGGTCACGACGGTGGTGACCGGAACGGTGGCGGACGAAGGCGGCTGCTGGGCAGTTGCGGAGAGCGGGGCGATAAGAACCGCGAGGGCGATGAGACCGACGGCAAGAGCGAGGGATTTGTGGCGCATAGGGTCCTCCGGAGGGCGGAGCTATGTTACTCCCGGCGGAGGAAAAAAAGGAAGGCGGCGCAGCCAGGCAGAGCACAGCGGGCGGACGAGCCTACGCTGGCGACCGCCGCGCAATCAGTACACGGGCGAGAGGCGCTTGCGGCGCTCGACCCATTCGGCGCTGTCGAAGATGCGCGGAGTAAGCTCGATGAGGCGCGGCAGCATATTGAAGACTGCGACCGGGCCCCATTCGGCTCCCCGGCGCGTGCGGAAGCCTCTGCGGTTGAGCTCCTCGGCGACTTTCACGATGGAGATGTCCTGAATGATCAGTTCCATCATGGAGAGCAGGAACTGCATCTCGGTGGGATTGTCTTCCAGGCGTTCGCAGTCGCCGGCCACGCGCAGACCGAACGGCGCTTCTTCGGCGTGCGTCACGCCTTGCGGTTCTGTTTCCTCGGTTTCGCGTTCCCATTCGACAGCCACCAGCTTCCATCCGGCGCGCTCGCGCTCGCGGAGGTAGTCGAGCTCGATCGGCCGGTCAAATGCTTCGCGTACGCGTTCGGTTCTTGGCATGGCATTTCTCCTTCCCGTTGCCGCCCCGGAAAATCAGTGGCGAGTGGCTAGGGACTCAAGCTCACGCGCTCCGGAAGCGTTTTTCGCGTCACATGTCATTCGCTCCTGCTACTCGTGGCGCAGCGCGACCATGGGATCCACGCGGGCGCCGCGGCGCGCGGGAAGGTAGCAGGCGGCCAGCGCCACCAGCGCGAAGAACAACGCCACAGCGATGAATGTGATCGGGTCGCTCGCGTTCACCTTGTAAAGGATGGAAGCCAGCGCTCGCGTGGCCCCCGCGGCCGCGAGCAGGCCCAAAACAATCCCCGCGAGAGTGATCTTGAAGCCCTGGCCCAGAACCAGGCGCGCTACCTCTCCGGGACTCGCGCCCAAGGCCATGCGAATGCCGATTTCGTGGATGCGCTGCTGGACGGAATGGGCCATCACGCCGTAAATGCCGATGGCGCCGAGCAACATGGCGAGCGCTCCGAAGAAGGCAACCATTTGCGTAAGGATGCGATTGCCGGCGTTTTGCTCGGTGATGACGTCGTCGAGCGTACGAACCGCGGAAACGGGCTGCTCGCTATCCACGGACCAGACGGCATCGCGGATGCTGGTGGCCAGCTGGGGCGAGGGCCGCGACTCGCGCACAACGATGGACATGTAAGGCTGAGGGAATTGCGCGGCCGAGACATACATCTGGCGCTCGGGGCGGTTTTGCAGCCAACGTTTCACGTCGCCCACAACTCCCACGATGGTGCACACCTTCTTCTCCACGCCGATTTCCAGCTGCCTGCCGATGGGGTCCTCTTTCGGGAACTGCTGCTGCAGCAGGGTTTCGTTGATCAAAACCACGTTCGGCGCGCCGGCACCGTCTCCGGGCTCGATGGAGCGCCCGCGAAGCACGGGAATCTGCATTGTGGAGAGATAGCCTGGAGTGGCAGCGGTGTACTGCGCGCCGATTTCCTCGCCCGGTTGCGCCGGGGGCCGGCCTACAACGTGAACGAGCCAGACCGAATTGGAATCGCCAAAAGGAATGTATTCGCTGGCGCCTGCAGAGGCCACTTCAGGAAGGGCGCGGATGCGCGTCAGCACCTGATCGTAGAAATTCCGCACCTGCGCGTCGGTGGTGTACTTGGCCGGCGGCACCACCAACTGCGTCATCATCAATCCCTGCGGCTGGAATCCGAGATCGTCGTAAACCATGTGAACGAAGCTCTCGACCAGAAGCGCGGTCGAGACGAGGACGACCACGGCCAAGGCGATTTCGCCCGCCACGAAAACGCGCCGCATCTGCGCGCCGCGGCGGCTGCCGGAGACCTGTCCGGCAGCTTCTTTCAGCGCTCGACTGACATCGAGGCCTGAGCTTTCGAATGCGGGCGCCAAGCCGAAGATCGCGCCACAGAGGAGGGCGATGGCGAAGGTGAAGGCCAGGGTCGTGAGGTCGAGGTCGGCGCGGCCGTAGTTGACGAGATAGCCGCGAATGCGGCCGGGGATGGCATCCTCGATCCAATGCACGCCCCACACGCCAAAAAGAATTCCGGCGATTCCGCCGGCGGTGAAGAGCAGCAGCGATTCGGTGAGCAACTGGCGGACAAGCCGCGCGCGCGAAGCTCCCAGCGCCCGGCGGACGGCAAACTCTCTCGTGCGGCGGCTGGCGCGCGCGAGCATCAAATTGGCGACGTTGGCGCAGGCGATCAGAAGCACCAAGCCGACGATCCAGAAGCAGACCATCACTTGCTCAGTGCCTTCGTTCTTGCCGATCTCGAAGATCATGGGGCTCAGCAGCGTGGTCGCGTTCGTGTTGGTTCGGGGATAGAGCTTTTCGAGCCGCGATGCGATGGCGGTGATTTCGGCGCCGGCTTGTTCCTGGGTAACGCCGGGCTTGAGGCGGCCAAAAGCGGAAAACCACGAATTGTCGCGGTCCGCGCGCTGCTTGTCGTCAAGGGCCAAAGGCGACCAGATATTGGCGATGCCCATCAGCTGGAATTGATAGCCGGCCGGCATGACGCCTACAACGGTGTAGGTCTCGCCTTGCAGCTTGATCTGGCGGCCGATGATTTGCGGGTCGGCAGCGAAGCGGCTCTCCCACAAACCGCGGCTGAGGATGGCTACATGGCTCGAGGCCGGCTGCGATTCCTGCTCGAGGAACAGGCGTCCGAGCAGAGGCTTTACGCCGAGCGTCTGGAAGAAATTCCAGCTCACCAGGCCGCCGAGGACGCGGTCGGGCGGGCCGTCACTGGTGAGATTGAACTGCCATTGCGTCCAGCCGGCGAGCTGCTCGAACGACGAATTCTGGCTTTGATAATCAATGAAATCGGCGGTGGAGGTGACGCCGTTGTTGGTCCAGCCCTTCTTGGTGTCGTGCGAAAGAAGGACGATGAGCCGGTCTGCCTGCGGATAAGGCAGCGGCTTGATGAGCCAGGCGTTCACGTAGCTGAAAATGGCGGTATTGGCGCCGATGCCCAGGGCCAGCGTGAGGACGGCAATCGCGGCGAAGGCCGGGCTCTGGCGCAGGATGCGGACGGCGTAGCGCAGGTCATGGAACAGATTCCTCATCGTGCCTCCTATTCGTAACGCAGGGCCACCATGGGGTCCACGCGCGAAGCGCGCCGCGCGGGCAGGTAACAGGCTGCCAGCGCCACGGCGGTCAACAGGAGCGCGACGCCCGTGAATGTAACCGGATCGGTAGCGGCGACGCCGAACAGCAGGCCGGACATCAGCCGCGTAAGCGCCAGCGCCGCGACGATGCCGGCTCCCAGGCCGATGAGGATCAGCTTCGATCCTTGGCGCAGCACCAGCTGCAGGACGTCTATCTGCTGCGCGCCGAGGGCCATGCGCACACCGATTTCGTGGGTGCGCTGGGTAACGAGATAGGCCATCACGCTGTAGAGACCCACCGTGGTGAGCACGGCGGCCAGCGCCGCAAACACGCCCAGAAGGAAAGTCTGCAGGCTGGTGTCCTGCATGGCCTCGGCGATCACGTCGTCCATGGTGCGCGGCTTGGCCACGGCAATGCTGTTATCGAGCGAGGCGAGGCTGCTGCGAATCGCGCCGAGCGAGCTTGTGGGAGCGGCGCTGGTCTTTACCGTGAGGCGCCAGCCCCAGTTGGCGTTGTCGAGCGCGCCGGTGATGGGGAAGTAGGCCTGCGGCCAGGCCTGTTCGCGGATTCCTTCTTCCTTGACGTCGCCGACCACACCGATCACGGTTACCGGAACACCGCCGCCGGTCTTGAAAACCCTGCCGATGGGATCCTGATTCGGCCAAATCATGCGGGCCATGGAGCGATTGATGACGGCGACCCAGGCGAGGTCCTTCGGAGGCTCTTTGGGAGGGTTCGGGCCGGAGTACAGTTCGATTAGCTTGAGGTTCACTTCGGCGGTGCGCGAAACCTCCGCGGGCGAAAAGTTCCGCCCCTCGATAAACGGGACGCCGAAGGTGCGGAAGTAGTCCGTGGTGATGTAATTCCATTCGAAGAGCTGGTTTTGCAGGGCGGCGTCGTCGCGGCCGTCCACGGTGATATAGCCGTTGGTGCCGCCTTCGAGCGGGATTTCCGTGGAAACGGAAGCCGCGACAATGCCCGGGGTGCGCTCGACACGGGCGACCAACTGGTCAAAGAATTCGCGGCGGGCGGCGAGCGTGGCGTGCGTCTTTTCCGGCAAGTTGACGCCCATGGTGAGAACATTCTGCGTTTGCACGCCGATCTCGGCGTGGCGCAGGCGCGCGAAGGTGCGCAGCAGGAGACCTGCGCCCACCAGCAGCGCGAGCGAAACGGCGACTTCGCCCACCACCAGGGCGTCGCGCAGCGCGCGGCGCCAGCCCGACGGACTCAGCACCGACTGCGCGCTGGATTTCAGCTCTTCGCTCAAATCCAGCTGAGAAGCGTGCAGCGCGGGGGCGAGGCCGAAGAGGATCCCGACCAGGAGGCTCACGCCGACGGTGAAAAGCAGAACGGTGAAATCGATCTGCACCGCGTTCTCGCGCGGAATCGGCAGAGTCTTCGCCGATTCCACAATGCCGACGCACCACCAGGCGGCGCCCAGCCCGAGGACGGCGCCTGAAAGCGAGAGCATGACGCTCTCGGTGAGCAATTGCCGCGCGACGCGCCAGCGGGTGGCGCCCAGCACGGCGCGAAGCGCGACTTCGCGCTGCCGCCTGGTGGCGCGAGCCAGCAGGAGATTGGCGACGTTGGCGCAGGCGATCAGCAGCACCAGAGCAACGGCGCCCAGCAGGAGGCACAGTTGCTGGCGCGAGCCTTTGGTGATCTGCTCTTTCATCGAGACCACGACGGCGTCCACTTTTTCATTGGAATCCGGATACTGCTGCTCGAGACGCTTGGCGATGGTGGCCAGGTCGGCGTGCGCCTGCTCGACGGTGACTCCCAGCTTCAGCCGGGCCAGAGCGCGGTAACTGTGTGAGCCGCGGCTGCCGAGATTTTTCCTGGTCATCTCGAAAGGGGTCCAAATGTCGGTGGACGGCGGAAAATTGAAGGAGCGCGGCATGACGCCGATGACGGCGTAGGTTTCCGAGTTGAGCTCGAGGTTCTTGCCGATCACCGCGCGATCGCCGCCAAAATGCTCCTGCCAGAAGGCGTAGCTCAAAACGGCTACGTGTGTTTTCCCCGGCTGGTCTTCGTCGGAAGCAAAAGTGCGCCCCGCAGCCGGCTGAACGCCCAGCACCGAAAAGAAATTTGCCTGCGCGCCGAGGACCGTGACGATCTCCGGCTGCGCCGCCGCGCTGGCGTTGCGGCTTTCGCCCCAGGTGTAGAGGCTGGTCGCTTCGAGAGTGTGATTCTGCGCCTGCCAGTCGAGGTAGTCTGGGCCGGTGAAAGGATAAGTCCCCGGCGCCGCTTCCGTCTCCCAGAGCTGAACGAGCCGGCCGGGATCTTTGAAAGGCAAGGGCTGCAGCAAGACGGAATTGATCACCGAAAAGATGGCCGTATTGGCGCCGATGCCGAGGGCCAGCGTAAGGATGGCGATGGCGGTGAAGCCGGGGCTCTTCGCCAACATGCGAGCCCCGTACTTGAGGTCCTGAACGAAGCTTCCCATGCGTCCCTCCTGGACGAAGAGCCGGCCCGGCGATCCGCCCGATCCCTGCTGCGCTACCGCTTCGCGCCTCCCGCCGAGGAAGCCGCAGCGGGCTGCTGCTGCAGCCACGATTGCAGTTGCGGTTGCTGGCGCGTGCGAATGTCCGAGCACGTGCTGATGGATTCGAGAGTCAGCTTCAGGGTGCGGTCCGACGCCGGAACCTTGTGCTCGCCGAAAAACTTCTGCACTTCGTCTCTCTTCGCGTCGTCGCAGAACACGCCGGCGCTACCGACGATTCCCGAGGTGGAATAGTTGCTCAGTTTGGCTTCCACTTCAGCCCAGTGTTGCCGGACGAAATCCCAGGCCACTTGGCGTCCATCGGGATTTCCAAAGACCGCGCCGATTGCCTGCGGCGCATCCTGTGAGCGCATGGCCGGAGAGATGGCGTAGTTGAGCGTGCCGGTCAGCAGCGCGGGATCGCTGAACAGGCAGAGCGCCGCGCCATAGAGATAGAACTCTTCGGTGGTTTTGATCTGCGGGAAGTGGCCCATGATGGCGTTATAGAGGGCGGCGTCGCCGTTGCGGGCGGCCACGGGCACGGCGGCGAACAGTAAGGTGCGGTCCACGGGTTCCCCCTTGAGGGCGCGATCGGTCATCTCGCGAGACATCTGGATCACTTTCGGATCCTTGCCGTAGAGACCCAGAATGGAGATGAAGCTGCCGCGGCGTCCCAGCGCCTCATCCGAATCCCCCGCTCGCGCCGTCCAGCCCGTCTTTTCCGCCACCGGCCCGAACGTGGAGCGCACCCAGGCTTCGAATTGCGGGCGGTCCGCGTCGGTGAGCAAGTAATCGTGGACGAATTGCAGCTGGCCCTGGATGTCGCCGATGACGCTCGTCGAGGGATCATCCTTCATCTGCTCGGCGAGACTGAGGAACTCACCGGCCGGGAGGTGATCGACGGCCACCTGCGCCGAAGTGTCTTCGACTAGGAGATAGCGCTCCGCCGGCGAGAGGCTTTGCTCGGCGGAAGCGGCGATTTTCTTGAGCTCCGCTGCGCTGTAGCCCGAGCGGTAGTAGCCGCGCGCCCCGGCGTTGGCATAGACCGGTTCGCCGCAGCCGTTCATTTCCATCTGTTGTTCCTTCGCCTCGAGCAGGGCGCACTTCTCGGACTTGCCGGCCTTCAGGCACACGGGAATGCTCCAAAGCTCCTGCGAGCCCGCTTCGAGCATGGCCCGGTCGTTGAAATAGCGCTGCTGCGAAAGGGCGACCTTCGTGTGGCCGCCCACGCAAGCCGTCTTGAGGGTCACCAGCGGCACGCCCGGCTGCTTGACGAAGCTGGCCATGATGCGGTCCACGGGTTTGCCCGACACTTGCGCAATTTCGTTCCAGAAGTCCGCGGAAGTGGCGTTTTTGTAGGAGTATTTCGCGAGATAGGAGTTGACGCCTTTGCGGAACGTTTCTTCGCCGACGTAGCCCTCGACCATCAGCAGCACCGCGGCCGCCTTGTTGTAGGCGATGCTGTCGAACAGCTCCTGAATCTCGCCGGGCGTCTCGGCGTGGGCCAGAATGGCGCGCGTCGAATAGAGTCCGTCGGTTCCCATGGCTCCGGCCGCGGAGCTGGCTTCGTCGGTCGGCAGATTCCACTCCGGCTTCCACGCATCCATGGGCTTGAACGACATCCAGGTGGCGAAGCCTTCGTTGAGCCACACGTCGTCCCACCACTGCATGGTCACCAGGTCGCCGAACCATTGGTGCGCCATTTCATGCGCGATGTAGCCTTGCAGGACGCCTTTGCGCAGGAAGTAGGAGGACTCCTTGGGGTCGAGGAAGATGGCGTCGCGAGCGATGATGCAGCCGGTATTCTCCATGGCGCCCGCGGAAAAATCCGCGACGCCCAGGATGTCGAGCTTGCCGTAGGGATACTTGATGCCGAAGTAGCGGTTGTAATACTTCATGGTGTATTCGGCGGCCGCGAGCGCCAGCCCGGCGTAGGCTTTCTTTCCCGGGACGCCGCAGATGCGGATGGGGATGTCGCCGGCGCTGCCTTCCAGGCACTCCCAGTCTCCGACGGCGAGGGCGAGGAGATAGGACGACATCTTAGGAGTGGTCGCGAATTTCAGAGTGTGCTGGCCTTCGCCGGGACCCGGCGTATCGGAAATCACCTTGCCGTTGGATATCGCGGTGTCGCTCTTATCGATGATGGCGGTGAGGTCGAAAGCGGCCTTGTAGGCGGGCTCGTCGAACGACGGATACATCCGCCGCGCGTCGGTGTTCTCCAGCTGCGTGAGAGCGTACTTGCGGTCGCTGGCCTTGCTGATGTAGAAGCCGCGAAGCTGGCCGTTCAAAATGCCCGCATAGCGGATGTGGATGGTTGCCGGGCCGGCCGGGAGCGGCTTCTCCAGCGCCAGAGTGGCCGTTTCCTTGGCGTCGTCGAGAGTAACCTTGGCGGTTTGCGTCTGGCCGCCCGAGCGGATCGTCGCTTCCGTGAATTTGATTTCCGCCGCGTTCAGCACAATGCTCGAAGTGGGCTGGAGCACGCGAATGTCGATCGTCTCTTCGCCCGTGAAGGTTTCTTTGTCGAGGTCGGGCGCGACGGTAATTTGGTAATGCTCGGGGGTGGCCAGCTCGGGGAGGCGCTGCGCGCGCGCTGCGAAGGCTACGCTAAGAAACGCCGCAAGGAATCCAAGAACTCTTCTCATCGTTTCTCCAGTGGAACTGTGATTCTCGTTCTTAATCTCTATTCGTAGCGCAGGGCGGCCATGGGATCGACGCGCGACGCCCGCCGCGCCGGGATGTAACAGGCGGCGAGCGCCACAACGCCCAGCAGCAGCACGACGCTCGCGAAGGTCAGCGGATCTGTGGCGCTGACGCCGAACAGCAAACTGGAAATCAACTGCGTCATTCCCAGCGAGGCCACCAGCCCGGCGGCCGCGCCTACGAAGATCAGGCGCGTTCCTTGCGCCAGCACCAGCCGCAGCACGTCGCGCGGCGCCGCGCCGAGGGCCATGCGGATGCCCAGCTCGTGGGAGCGCTGCGTCACCGAATAGGCCATCACTCCATACAAGCCGATGGACGCAAGTGTCAGGGCCACGCCTCCGAAAATTCCGATGAGGATGAGATTGAATCGCATCGGCGCGCGCGCATCGCCGATGTAAGCGTCCATCAATTTCAAGTCGCGCACGGCGATCCCCGGATCGAGAGCGCGGACTTGCTGCTCGACCTGCTTGAGCACGCCGCCCGGGTCTCCACTAGCCCGCACGGTGAAGCCGATGGTCCCGAAAGGCTCCTGCGCGTACGGCACGTAGATCTGCTCACGCACCGTTCGCGTGAGATCGTGAATTCGCAGGTTCTCCACCACGCCGGTAACGATTGCAAACACCCGCGGATTGCTCTGCTGCGTGAGCAGCTCGATTTCTAACTTCTTGCCGATGACGTTTTCTCCCGGCCAGGCGCGGCGCGCCAGCGAATCGTCCACAATGGCTACCAGCGGATGTTTGGAGTCGTCCGAATCGTCAAAGAATCTGCCCGCGATAAGGCGCGCGCCGACGGTCGGCAGGTATCCCGGAGTCACCGGCCGGTAATCCGCCGACAGGCTTTCCCATTTCTGCGAGGTCTCGGCGTTGTACGCGTACGGCATTTGCGGGCCGCTGCCCGTCAGAGGGAGGTGAGTGACGGCGCCGGCCGACCGTACTCCCGGCAATGCGGCGAGTCTGTGGTCGAGTTCCTTCGCGAAGCGTGCGCGGTCGTCGTTGTTCGGATAGCGATTGCCGGGAGTGGTGAGCCGGAAGGTGACGATATTGTGCGCGTCGTATCCGGGATTCACGCGTTGCAGCGCCACGAAACTGCGAATGAGCAAGCCCGCGCCCATCAACAGGACAAGGGAAAGCGCAAATTCGCTGACCACCAGGAACCGGCGAACTTCTTGTCCGCCGGCATCACTCAGCCCGCGGCCGCCTTCCTTCAACGTGCCGCTCAGATTCGCGCGCGCGCCTTGCAAAGCCGGAGCGAGCCCAAAGAGCAGCGCAGTGAGAAGGCACGCCGCGAGGCTGAACGCCAGCACGCGGCCATCGATGTGAATGTCCCCCAGTCGCGGCAAACCGGCCGGATGCAGCGCAAGCAGGAAACTGACTCCCCACGACGCCAGCAGCAGTCCCGCTCCTCCGCCCAAAGCCGCAAGCAGAAGACTTTCCGTGAGAATCTGCCGGACAATTCGGCCACGCGACGCGCCGAGCGCCGCGCGAACCGCGATCTCCCGCTGGCGTCCCGTCGCGCGGGCCAGCAACAGATTGGCGACGTTGCCGCAGGCGATCAGCAGCACGAAGCCCACCGCTCCCAGCAAAGTCCACAGCGTCGCGCGCACGTGCTTCACTACGTCGTACTGCAGCGGCACCACGCGGATGCGCATCCCCGATTCCTTGTGGACTTCCACCTCGCGCCGCAACTGCTCCGCGATGCCGTCCATCTCCGCTTGAGCTTGCGCCAGGGATGTTCCCGGCTTGAGCCGCCCGAAAACGGTGAGGAACGTGAGATTGCGCGGCAGGTCCCGGTAGGGGATGCGCTGCGGAACCCACAGATCGGAGTCCTTCACGGCCAGCGCCTCGGCGGGCAGCAGCAACTGGAACTGTGCCGGAAGCACTCCCACCAGGGTGGCTGGCCGCCCGTTGACCGAAATCGCCTTGCCGATCAGATGGGGATCCGAGTGGAACCGGCTCTGCCACAGGCGGTGGCTCATCATGAAAACATTGGGCCCGTTCAGTGCGCCTTCCTGCTGCGAAAACGTGCGACCCAGTTCCGGTTGAACCTCGAACAGCGAAAAGAAGTTGGTTGTGACGGCAGCCAAGTCGAACTGCACGGGCCGCCCGCCGCCTTGCTCATCGAAGATGATTGTGCCGCCGCCTCCCGCGGAAGCGGCGGCAAACTCGGCCAAATGCGAGCGGTCGCGATAGTCCTGAAAATCGGGAGCCGAGACTGCAGGAAGAGACTGGCCTTGATTGCCGTAGTCGTTCCAGATGATGACCAGACGGTTCGGATCGCCATAGGGCATGCTGCGAAGCAGGACGCCGTTCACGACGCTGAAGATCGCGGCGTTGGCACCGATGCCCAGCGCCAGCGTCAGGATCGCGACCACAGTAAAGCCGGGGCTCTTCAAAAGAATCCGTACGGCGTACCGGAAATCTTGTGCGAGCGCACCCAAGACGACACCTCACAGAAACGGCACAGCGTAGCGAGGCAAGTCGCATGCCCTTCAGTTCCCGCAGAAGCGCCTGATAATGAGCGTCTTACGTGCAATTCCGCGCTCGCGCCCCGCGCGCCATGGTCGCTTGTGGGATGGCGTGTCGCTGAAACGGACACGCCGCGCGCCCGGCGTCAGTGCCTTGACGCTGCCCGATGCCCCGCCTATCATGATTGTACTCTTGCAGCAGCATCGTGCCGGGCCTGTAGCTCAGGTGGCTAGAGCGCACCCCTGATAAGGGTGAGGTCGGTTGTTCAAGTCAACCCAGGCCCACCAATCTTTTCTATCAGTTAGCGGCAGTGGATTTTTCGTCGGCGGGTGACTGTGCCCAATTTTGTGCCACACCTTATCGGCACGTCGCCCTGCTATGACGTGGGGCGGCGCACGAGCATGACGGACGCGGCGGGGTCGGAAGCGTGGAGCTACGACAAAATGGGGCGCGAGTGGGGCGAGCAGCCGCAACAACGGCAACGTCATGGGCATAACGAACAACCGCGACACCACGCGGAGCCAAAGCTTTTCTTATGATTCCCTGAACCGCATCGTCACGGCGGACACGAACGCCACGACGGGGCCGAATTGCTGGGGCGAGACGTACACGTACGACCGCTGGGCGAACATGACCGCCATCGGGGCGTTGAGCGGCTATACTGGGTGCACGCAGGAGAGCCTCAGCGTGACGGCGGGCACCAACAACCAGCTTTCGGCGACAGGCTTCACGTACGACGCCTCGGGCAACATGACGAACGACGGCGTGAATGCGTACGGATTCAACGCCGAAATCGGGAACAAGTTGGGGGGAAGCGGTAAGCCGCAGCAGCACGAGACGAACAGCAATACTCGCGAAGCCGCCAAGAACAAGGCTCTAAACGAGGGCTCCAGAGCCGTCGAGCACCGTGCACCCAAAGACGGCAAGCCACACTTCCATTCTGCGGATGCTCAAGGAAACAAGAAGCCGTCGGGCACCCATCACAATTATCCGGACTGACGAAATGGAAATTTGGAAAGTTCTCGCTGAAATCCTGGTGGAACCTGGCGACATGCCTTCAGGTTCCACGAAGGGATTCATGAACGTCATAACTTGGGCTGACTCGGCGGACCAGGCGAAGCAAAAACTGGCTCGTTACCTCGAGTCCTTCAAATGGCACTTGATCGACATCGAGGATGCTCAGCCGATTGATGAAGATGTGGACTACGGGGAAGAGATAGAGACTATGATCAATAAGACGCGGTCTAACCCAGAGGCGATCATCCTGGGAACATTCCACAGTTATAAGGAGAACTAGGCCACGTGCATTGGCGGGTGGCCCGGGCTCAGCGCAGCGTCGGGGGCGGTGCGGGATTGAAGTTGCGGGCGGCGGGTGTGAACTACACGTATGACGGGGACGGCAACCGCGTGCAGAAATCGAACGGCAAGATTTACTGGTATGGTGCGGGGACGGAGATACTGGACGAGTCGGACGCGAGCGGGAACATCACCGACGAGTATGTGTTCTTCGGCGGGAAGCGCGTCGCCCACCGCAGCGTTTCGAGCGGGAGCATCTACTATTACGTCGAGGATTTCCTCGGCAGCTCGCGCGCGATCACAACCTCTACGGGCGCGCTTTGCTACGACGCGGACTTTTATCCTTACGGCGGCGAGCGCGTCGTCACCAACACGTGCGCGCAGAACTACAAATTCGAGAGCAAGGAGCGCGACACCGAAACCGGCAACGACGATTTCGGCGCACGCTACTACACGTCGCGCCTGGGTCGCTGGCTCTCGCCCGACTGGTCGTCCGTCCCCGCGCCGGTACCCTACGCGAACCTGACCAACCCACAGACTCTGAACCTCTACGCGATGGCCCGCGACAACCCGGAAACCTCCGTTGATCCTGATGGACACTGTTGTGATTTGGACAGCGTTGAGGACTTCGGTCTCGGGGCTCTGAACGCTCTGGCGAGCAATTTTGCGGGTACTCAGAGAATTCAGAATGGAACCGCCGCCACGAAGTCGGGGCAGGCGCTCGGTGATTCCGTCTCAGTTGTTGCTGGCACGATTGGCACGGTGGTGGCGGCTGTAACCGATGCGACCGCTGACGTGGGGAGTGGAGGCCTTGCGCTCATTGCCGCACCTGCACAGTTGGCGGCCGTGGCAATTCCAGGTAACGGGGCTCTGCAGGGCGCAAAGAATCTATTGAGTAACAAGAGCTCGGTTGACACTCTCAAACCGGGAGAGCATGCTGGCGACTCCACGCCAGCTCGGGGACCCCAAAGAGATTTTACAAAGGGAGAGCGAGATACCGTTAACAGTGCAGGACAGGAAACTGGTTGCCATACCTGCGGCACTAAAGACCCTGGTACGAAGAGTGGCAACTTCGTGCCGGATCGCCAGCCTCCCAGCGGTGTCAACCAGAACAACCAGCCGCAACGGCTGTATCCTCAATGCCAGGGTTGTAGCCGAACCCAGGGAGGCCAAGTGAACGCCGCCAAGAAGAAACTGCCAAAGACACAGTAGTGGACGCTTCCAATGATTAGGATCTCTACACACGGTAGTGCAGACGGGGGCACAGTGAGAACGGAGGGTTTGCGGTCGCATGCGCTTCCCGAGATAGAAGCTTCTGTATCGCATTCTGACCTCATCGAGCCTGCGAGACACTATTTGCTTTACGTAGCTAACTATCTTGTGAAATACGAAAAAAGTATTCGCCCTGGCGAGACGCTTGCTTATGGCTACTGGCTTACAAAATTCGAAAGTCTGGCGCCTGAACTTCTCGAGGTTTGGGAGTACAAAGCTGACGCTTCGACGTTCGTGAGGGGCGTCTCTCTGACGCTCAGCTACTGGCGGGATCAGCACGAAACCTGTGAGAGATATGGCGCGGAATTCAAACCTCCGCGTCCCGACCTACTGACCGTGATCTCAGAGGGGGTGCTGAAGGGTATGCCTGTTCAGGGAGTCCGCTATCCATCGCCTGAGAACATGTCCGGCTGGTGGATTACAACTGACCTCTACAACGGTGATGTTTCGACTCTGAGAAAAGAGCACACATACCACGTCACGGCGGCACGCCCCGATTTGGCAAAGTTCCTCGCCCTTCCGATGGGGTTCCGATACGATCTTTCCGCGGGTAAGGATGTTTGGTTTGATGAAGAAGTATTGACCGGCAGCTAGCGGAGAATTGGACTCGCGCCCACGGCTCGAATCGCCGATTCGCTCTGTAGCGTTCGGGGCAAGAATCATGTGTTTGTTGAAAGCCTCTGGTGATGATCTGCGGCCACGTGGAATCAGTGAGTTGCGGCGGCCGATGCGGATGGGTTTTTTGAAAGCCTGCGCGCTGCGCCGTAGACCGCCCCGACACTCACGCCCAACTGAAGAGCGATCTTCGGCCAGGACAGTCCGGAAGCGCGCAGCCGGGCAATCTGAGCGGCATCCACCTTCGCGCGCGGCCTGCCGAGACGCTTCCCTTTGGCACGTGCATTTCGCAACCCGGCCCTGACGCGCTCTACGATTAAGCTGCGCTCCAGCTCCGCGACGGCACCCAAGACGGTAAAGACCATCTTGCCTGCAGGAGTGCTGGTGTCCATTTGTTCCGAGAATGAAACGAAATCGATCCCCAGGGCCTTGAAGGTCTCCAAAGCCCGCAGCAAATGAGAGACGGACCTCGCGAACCTGTCGAATCGCCAGACCGCTACCACGTCAAAGCGGCGCTTGTGTGCATCGGCCATCAGGCGGTTGAGTTCGGGCCGGGAATCCTTCGTGCCGCTCACGCCAGAGTCCACGTACTCGCCTGCTACCTGCCACCCTCGCGCATCCGCGAACTGCCGCAGTTCACCAAGCTGCATACCCACGTCCTGGCCGTGGTTCGTGGTCGAGACTCGCGCGTAGATCGCAGCCCTCATCTCTTGGCAACCTTCGGCCCTGGCTTCTGCGCGGCCTTCACCAAGAAGCATCTTTGACGCGCGTGGGGGGCGTAGCTGCCGGGTGAGCACGTTTGGGCGGCAAAACCGCACAAACAGCCGGGCCGCTCCCGCCCGCTAGCATCCTGCATCCACTCACCTTGTCGGTTATGATTAGACGCGGTTTACGCGCACCAGACGATGTCTTCCGATTGCAGCATGGCAAATCCTCGAGCACGACATTTTCGGAGCAGAACTATGCGACTTCGATGTGCCTTTTGCGTTTTCATCCTTTTTTCGTTTTCGACTTCCGTTGCGGGTCCCCAAACGAAAAGCCCGAACGCCTATCGGTCGGCTGCTCGTGGGTTAAGCGTCGGCGAACTGTTTGGAGTCGCTGAATCTGCGGGACAAGGTGATGCCGAGTCACAGTTGTTAATGGGACTTAGTTTGCAGCTGGTTGCCGAGCGGATTGAATACGATGTAGAAGGCCGCGCAGGAATGCTTCGGCTGTCAGCCCGCTGGTTTCGAGAAGCGGCGGAACGGAACTTTGCTCCCGCTCAGTACTTCCTTGTAGCAACGGATTTCTCTTGGAGAACTGCGATGAAGTCGCGCCCTTGCTCAACAAGGCCATTGCCCAAAAACTATCTGCCAGCGGTAACTGCGCTAGGGCGTCGCTACATGGAAGGTGGTCGTAGGGGCATAGCATGCTATGCCCGCGCGCCCGAGCTTGGGGCGACGTTGCCACGCCGCACCGGGCGCAGCATGCTGCGCCCCTACAAGGAGTTGACGTTGAGTATGTATCCGCCAGCGGCCCTTTTTTGATCAGCTCGGGGTGCGTGTAACTTTTCAACTTACGCTTAATAATTCAACGTGCGGACCGCCGCGCATCGCCTGCACGCCGCCGTCCCCGCCACCTATCTCACACATTTCAGGCCGCATGCCGTATGCTACCCGCGTTTCTCGATTTTGGCCGCCGACCTGCAGGTAACCAACCGGACGCTCTAAGGAGAAAGCCATTGGCAGGAAAAAAGGCCAAGAAGAAACTCAGCAAAGCGAAGAAGATGTCGTCAACCAAGGCTCTGACGAAGTTCATGAAGCCCTACTGAACTTCAAACGACCCTTTGTGCCAGAGCTGACATGGGTCACCACACAGCTCTGGCACAGAGGGCCGGGCTTGGACATGGCCATGAACGCCCCATCCACAACGGCCCCAGGCATTAGTCCCAAGTTCGCCTCCTACGGCTTGCGCATTGGCCATTCCCGCATTCACGGGTGGGGAGTGTATGCCGCAGAATCGATCCCGCGCGGCCGCAAGGTGATCGAGTACACCGGCGAACGCCTCAGCCTTGGGCAGGCTCTGAAACGGCTTCGCAAGACGTGCCTGAATCCCCGCACCCGGCGGCTGACCATGTTCAAGCTCGACCGCTACTGGTGCATTGATCCCGCCTACGGCGGGTCGGGTGCCGAGCGCATCAACCATTGCTGCGACCCCAACCTCAAAGTCCGGCGAATCCGGGGCCACCTCCTGCTCTTCAGCCGTCGCCGGATCCGCCCGCGCGAGGAGCTCACCCTCGATTACAAGCTCAGCCCCAAGACGTTCCGCATGCGCTGCCGCTGCGGCGCGGCCAATTGCCGCGGCACGATCAACCGCAAGTGAACGCCGGACTGTGAACGATTTCCTACATGTGGTGTGTTACTTCGCAGAGTCATATAGCCAAAGGTTTCTTGGTAAAAGGCGCGAAGCTTCTTATGAGGCAAGCAGAGCACTTCCCGGTAGCGCTTTTTCACAGCGACGTACTGCTTGCTCAATCTGATGAGTTCGGCAATTACACGCTGCCGCTGTCCTTCGATTACCCGCTGCGCCCGCGCCGGCCGAGCGCCAGCGTACCGGATGTATCTGCGCGGCGCGGCCCCGCGGCTGGCGGTCGAGTATTCCTTCCGGCGTTGCTGTAGAATGCCGCCTGGCCGAGTGGAGAGTTCCGTGGGTTCCAAGCTGCCGTTCGTTATTGCGCTTGTCCTATTGTCCCCGGCGGCCTTGGCGCAGTCGCCGCCGGCAGCGCCGGGCCAGCCTCCGCCGCCCCAAGCGCAAAGTCCCACGCCCGAGAAGGTCCCGCGCAACACGCTGATTGTCAAAGGTGCGTGGGCCAGCGCCAGCGATGCTGTGACGCCCTTGCCCGAGGGCGGAAGCATGGCCGGGGGCGCGTACACGAACCAATACTTTGGTCTCTCCTATGCGCTGCCACCCGACTGGTACGAGAAATACAAAGGCCCGCCGCCCTCCGACTCGGGCCGCTACGTTCTGGCGCAAATCAGGCCTCCGGACACGTTCCCAGGTTCGGCCAGAGGGTCCGTGCTGATCGCCGCGCAGGACATGTTCTTCTCGCTCCTTCCGGCTGGGAATGCCGTCGAACTGGTCAAACAGATGAAGGACGCGCTGCCGGCGGAATACAAAGTCGAGCGGGAACCTGCGAGTGTTACGCTGGCCAACCGCGCCTTCGTGCGCTTGGACTACTTCGCGCCGGCCGCCGGCCTGCATTGGTACACTCTGGCCACGGAAATCCGCTGCCACATGGTGCAGTTCGTCTTTACCAGCAGGGATGCTCAGCTCCTCGAGCGCCTCGTCGAGGGTATGAGCGCTCTGAAACTGCCGGTCGAGGCCGATCCCTCTCGAGGAGAGGGTGGAGGAGAGGCTCCGGTTTGCATCCCCGATTATGCCACGCAGGAGAATGTGACCCACCGAGTTGATCCGGTGCTTACCGAGCGGCGGTTCAACCCCATCCCGGTGCGCATCATCGTAGGCCAGGACGGGAAGGTAAAGCACATTCACTTTATCAGCGCGTTTCCCGAGCAAGCGAAAGCCATCACCGACGCGCTGTGGCAATGGAGATTCAAACCCTACGTGCGCGAGGGGCAACCCGTGGAAGTGGAAACGGGTATCCTGTTCGGTTCTTCGCCGCGGAGAAAGCCGCCGGCCAGTTTTCCGGCGAAACCGGCAGGGACGAACTAGCGTTGTGTCCGGCCGGGGTTCGTAGGGGCATAGCATGCTATGCCCGCGTGCCCGAGCTTGGCGCGACGTTGCGGCGGCGCACCGGGCGCAACATGCTGCGCCCCTACGAGGACTTACTGAAACGGGCGAGACACTTTCGTGTCTCGCCCGTGAAAGCGCTGCCGGAGCTACAGCGAGCGGAGGAAGTTCAAGACATTCTGCTGCTGGGTGGGTGA
>Ga0187846_10000271_pt1 | contig 31504 bp, 34 predicted proteins | sample TC_taG_FD_161473 | JGI IMG/M metagenome (GOLD analysis project Ga0187846, IMG submission 161473) | Biofilm microbial communities from the roof of an iron ore cave, State of Minas Gerais, Brazil - TC_06 Biofilm (v2) | ecosystem: Environmental > Terrestrial > Deep subsurface > Cave > Wall biofilm... | reverse complement strand
CCAGAACGGCTTTGCGAACACTGACCTCGACTTCCACCTCAAGCAGCGGCGCATCGAGAAGATCATCATCGTCGGCATGGCGGCCAACACCTGTATCGAGGCGACTGCGCGCGGGGGTGCTGAGCTCGGTTATCATGTGACCTTGGTGCGTGACGCTACGGCAGCGGTTAGCCCCGAGGCGATGCATGCGGCACACGAGATAAATGGACCGACCTTCGCCCATGCCATCCTGACGACCGATGCGGTGATCGCAGCCATGGCTGACCCCAATCCCATCTCCCTGACGGCGGGGAAAAACGGCTCCTAGCCCTTAAAATGTGTCCTCTACAGGTGCCGTTCCGCTCATCGCAAGGGGTCGCGTCATCGAGCCGCGCCAGCAAAGAACGGCCTATGACAATTGGGCCAACAGGCCTTTTGCTTTCTGCAGGTCTGCGGTCTCGAAGCCTTGCCTGAAGCGGTGGTAGACCGATCCCAGCAGCTCGCGCGCCTCTGCAACACGATGCTGATCCCGCCACAGCTGCGCGAGGCTGGTGGCCGTTCGCAACTCCCAGGAGAGCGCCCGCTGCCGGCTAGCACAGTCAAGTGACTCGAGGAAGTGTCCTTCTGCGACAGCGGCAGCAGTCGTACCCTCCAATATAGCGAGTTCGCCCTTGATGCGCAGCAGCTCGGCAAGGCACCAGTGCTCCTCATGGCGCGTCGACAGCATCAAGGCCTGGTCAATGGCCGCCAGCCCTTCGGTCACCTGTCCAGCGCGTCCCGAGCCTCCCGCAAGAATCGCGAGAAAGGACGGATAGCTCGGGGTGGCGCCGCTCTCGCGTAGCTCAGCGAGGGCGTCTCGGAGCAGCGGCAAACCACCCGCGAAGTCCTCTCGTGTGATCATCACCATGCCCCGGAAACAACGACCGCGCGCGATCCAACCGGCGAGACCTCGCTCTCTGGCATTGTCCAGGAGCATCGCCACGGAGCCCTCCGCACATTCCAGGTCACCAGTAAAAAGTGCCACCGGGCACATGGCCTGAGCCAACGCATGACAAAGCGAAAGCGCGTGATCGATCGTCAAAGCTCGGCTCACAGCTATCCGAGCGGCGCGAGCGGCCTGATCCGGATACCCTTGCAACCAGAGAATCCGCGACAAGAGCGCCTGCACCGCTACGTCTCGGTCGAGGAGAAACCGGGCAGTCTGCGAGTGGCCAGCCGGGGCGACAGGGCGAGCGAGACAATGCTCGAAGTGAGCACGCGCGCTCTTCTGGTCCCCCATATAATGCAGTATAAGGGCGGCCATCCGATCACCGAAATCCAAACTGGCGGGATCGGCCAACGTCGCTGCCAGATCGCGGAACTCAAGGGCCAACGCCAGGGCCCGACGATACTCTCCCGCGTTCATATGATGCGCCCACAGACCGCGAAGCGCGCGCAACTGATATTCAGTGTCGTTGAGGCTTTTGGCAATTATCAGAGTATTGGTACAGGCCGCCGCCGTCTCGGATACCGGGCCGGTGGTATAGTTCAGGGACATACCCAATGCGGCATGAAGCTGCATTTCGAGCCGCGGATCGCGGCCGGCGATCGAGGTTAGCCGCGCGAGCACCCGCTCGACCCGCTCGCGGCACTCGCCAAGCAACGACAGCTGGATCCATAACGGCACAACGGCGACGGTCAATGCCACACCGATCTGCGGTTCACCTTCCTTAGAAAAGGCCCAATCGAGGCCCGCGCGCACATTGTCGAGATGCCAACCGTATATGGCCAGCCACTCGGCTTGCGACCGCCACTCAGTCTCGGCCTCGGCGTACGCGAACACTTGACAATAATGTTCGGCGTGGCGACGTGCGGCGTGTGCGAATTCGCCATCGCTCTGCAACTTGTCGAGGACGTACTGCCGCGTGGTGTCGAGCAGGCAATACTGCGCGGGCTCCTCGCGCAAATCGGCAACCAACAGCGATTTCGCGACGAGATTGGCAAATATGATCGACGACCAACGGCGCGGATATATCGCTGGCCACCGCGATGGCGGCGTCGAGCGCGAATTCGCCGGCGGACACCGACATGCGACGCAGCACCGCAGCCTCGGTCGCCGGCAGCAAATTGTAGCTCCAGTCGGCATGGCGCCGAGCGTCTGATGCCTAGGCAGGGCAGTGCGCCGGCCGCTCGTCAGGACTCGAAAACGATCATCGAGGTGTGCTGCCAATTCCGTGACGCCGAACACGTCGACACGCGCCGCCGCCAGCTCGAGTGCCAACGGCACACCGTCGAGCCTGCGGCAGATCTCAAGAACCGCTGCTACATTGGCATTGTCGAGGGCGAAACCGTCGGCCAGCGCTATGGTGCGCTCGTAGAACAGCTGAACGGACGAATATCGCAACGCCTCGTCGGGCTTGAGATCGCCCGAAGCCGGTGGAACATCGAGGGAGGCCAGGCGGTGCAGCCGTTCACCTTCGGCGCGCAGTGGCTCTCGGCTTGTAGCGAGAATACGGACGCCCGGTGCAGCCCTCAAGATAGCTTCGGCCAGCGCTGCCGCCGCGCCGATGACATGCTCGCAGCTGTCGAGCACGATTACGGCACGTTTGTCGCGCAGCCGTGCCGTCAGCCGGACACCGGGCTCGTGCCTGAAAGCGAGATCCCCACCACGGTGCTCAGGGCGCTCGGCACCAACTCGGGGTCAGTCAGCGAGGCGAGCCCGACGAACCATACGCCATCTCGATGGGACGCACGCACGGCCTCGGCGACCGCCACCGCCACGGTGGTTTTACCGATCCCACCCGGACCGACAATGGTCAGCAAGCGCCGCTGCAGCAGCTCCGCCGTCAGCATTGCAATGACGTTGTCCCGACCGACGATGCGGGTGAGTGACATCGGCAGACTGCTCGCTGCGCTCGCTCCGTCCGGTGTGGGAACCGGTCGGGGCGGACGCTCACGTGTCACCGATGCGACAAAAGTGTAGCCGCGGCCGGGGTTGTTGGCGATGTAGCGCTTACCTCCCCGGCCGTCGCCGAGTGCCTTACGCAGCGCGGCGACATGCACCCGAAGAGCCCCCTCGTCGACAACCGTGTCGGGCCAAGTTCGGGCGATCAGCTGATCCTTGTGGATCGTCTCGCCGGCGCCCTCAACAAGCGTAACCAGAATGTCCAACGCCCGGCTGCCGAGGTGCAGCGGCTTCCCGTCTTCGAGCAGCATGCGCTGCGCGGGGATCAGCCGGAACGATCCGAAGGCGAAGGTCTCTTCATCCACCGGGTAACCGCCCTCAGGGTGGCCCCCATTTGAGACAGATCGCCGAACGTTTGACAACGAGGCTAAGATTTCGTGGGGGGTTCTGTCCACTCTTTTAGCGATCGCTCAGGCGTCACGCTCCGCGAAAGGTCGAGTAGTACTCAGGAAGCCTAACCCATTTGCTGTAGGAGGCTCCTTGCCTGTTTCAGATCTGCGGTGTCGAACCCCTCTGTAAATCGATCGTACGTTGGCGCGAGAATTTCTCGAGCATCGTTCTGTCGATTCTGACCGATCCTCAAGCGGGCAAGGCTCAACGCAACCCGTAATTCCCAGAACACGGCATCTTGTTGTTGCGCGATCTCGAGCGCCCCCTGAAAACAGTCTTCGGCCGCAATGGACTGATCCCCTGCTTGCTGAAGCAACACTTCGCCCTTGATGCGAAGGAGCTCGGAAACCGCGTAATCGTCTCCGGCATGTCCGGCCGTCGTCAGCGCTTTGTCGGCGGTGACGAGCGCCTCGTCGAGCTCTCCGAGCCCGGCTAGTCCTTGCGCCAGGGCGCCGAGAAACTCGGCATTGCAAATTCGCCAGCCAGTTTGATCGCAGGTATCGAGGGTTTTTTTGCAGCAGTACAAACCCCCTCGCGAACTCTCGGCGCTCGACGAGCAACTTGCCTTCCCAGAGACTTCCCAGGATTTTCCAGAGGGCCGCGTCAAGTCTAGCTGCGAGATCATTCATGCTCGCCACAGCACGATCGGCGACAGTGATGTCACCGGTCATCAGGGCGATCGGACAGACGGCATATTGCAAAGCCCAGCAGCGTGAGAACCCGTCGTCGTAGGCTCCGGCCTCTTCAAAACTTATCCGGGCCTGCTCTTTGGCCTGAGCCTTGCAGACAGAGCACGCGTGCCAGCACCGCTCTGGCAAGCGCGTGCTGATCGAAGTAGAACAAGATCCTATGGCGCTGGTTTTTTGGCGCGGCATAACGTTCGAGCACGCGCTCGAGGAGCTTCCGGGCCTCGCACGGGCGGCCCGCTATATGCAGCATATTGCCGATGAGCCGATCTGCGACGAGCGCAAGGCCCTCGTCGCCGGTGCGCCGAGCGACCTCGGAGAACCGCTGCACTGTCGCTTGGGCCGCACGTCTTTCCCCGGCGGTAAATTCTACGGACCACTGCGCCCAGAGCATCCGCAGTTGAGCTTCGATGTCGTCCACGCTCTCGGCGAGTTCTCGCGCCTTGGCCACAACCGCCTTGGTCCTATCGACCGGCCCCATTGTCAAAATAAGCGCGGCCGCGAGCGCGATGTGCAGTCGCCGCTCGAGCGGCGCACCGAGGTTGAAACCGGGCGCGAGGATCTCCACTGCGCGCTCAGCCCGCTCACGACACTCGACGACGAGCGATAAGTGAAACCACACCGGTGCAAACGCGGCCGTCAGGAAAACACCGATCCCCGCGTCTCCGCCGGAGGAGAACGACCAATCGAGCGCCGCACGAACATTGTCGATCTCACGGCCAAAGCGGGCCACGTCCTCGATCGACAGCCGCAATACTTCGTTCGTCCCGGCAGGTACGATCAGGTCCCGGAAGAACTCCGCGTGTTTCCGGGAGGCTGCACTTAACTCGCCGCTTTCGACGAGTTTTTCGAGAGCATGCGCCCGGATCGTCTCAAGAAGCCGCCATCGACCCGCCTGAGCTGGCCCATCCCGGCTCACGAGCGACTTGGTGACGAGGCCGGCGACGCCCTCGGCGATACTCGCCAGGGCATCGTCGCTGTCATCTAGGACCGTCGCCGCTGCGTCCAGCGTGAAACCGGCCGGGAAAACCGCCAAACGACACAGGAGGTGCCGCTCCGATTCGTTCAGCAGCTCATAGCTCCAATCGATCGTGGCGCGCAGAGTTTGTTGCCGCGGCAGCGCTGTGCGACGCCCTCTGGTTAGCACCGCGAAGCGGTCGTCGAGCCGCGCTGCAAGGCCCCTGATCCCGAACACATCCACCTGCGCCGCCGCCAGCTCGATTGCCAGCGACATGCCATCGAGGTGGCGGCATATCTCGAGCGCGGCGGGGATATGGTATCGGTAAGGCCGATACCGCCGAGCGCCGCGGACGCTCGTTCGCAGAACAACTCGACCGCCGGAAAGCTCATGGCGTCAGCCGCCGTGAGGCCGCCGCTCCCTTCCGGCGGAACCTCTAGCGACGGCAGGCGGAACAACCATTCGCCCTCGGCCCGCAACGGCTCCCGGCTGGTTGCCAGAATGGCGATTTGCGGTGCCTCCCTGAGCATCGCCTCGGCGGTGGTCGCCGCGGCGCTGATGACGTGTTCGCAATTGTCGAGAACTATCAATGCACGTTTGTCGCGCAGCCACGCCAGAAGGCTACTCAGCGGATCACCGACGCCCGGAGTGCTGCCTAAAGCTGCACTGATCGAGCTCGCCACAAAGGCAGGATCCTGCAGCGACGCCAGGCCAACGAACCAGACGCCATCGGTGTAGGAGCCTGTCAACGTCTCGGCTGCGGCAACCGCGACGGTTGTCTTTCCTATGCCGCCCGGGCCAACGATTGTCAGGAGACGTTGCCGAGCCACGCGTGCCACTACCCTGGCGATGGTTTCGGCGCGGCCAATAACGCGTGTCAACTGTGCGGGAAGATTGCCGCCAAGCGCCGGCCGCTTCGGCGGCGCAGCAGTCTCCCGCCATTGCTCGCGCGACACCGGTGCGACAAAAGTGTAGCCACGGCCGGGGTTGTTGGCGATGTAGCGCTTGCCCCCGCGGCCGTCGCCGAGAGCCCTACGCAGCGCGGCGACATGCACGCGAAGAGCCCCCTCGTCGACAACCGTATCGGGCCAAGTGCGGGCGATCAGCTGATCCTTGTGGATCGTCTCGCCGGCGCCCTCAACAAGCGTAACCAAGATGTCCAGCGCCCGGCTGCCGAGGTGCAGCGGCTTCCCGTCTTCGAGCAGCATGCGCTGCGCGGGGATCAACCGGAACGATCCGAAGGCAAAGGCTTCCTCATCCACCGGGAAATCGTCCTGATGTGCCTCCTAATTCATACAGCTCGGGAAAAGTTTGGCAACGCGATAGGGATCCGCCATGGCGTCCTGCGGCGCGCTTTGAGTGCCCGCAAACAACTGCAAAGCCAGCTCTTACACAATTTTACAACGATTAACGCGGCTGCCGCGCGAGGCGATACCAGATTCTAGGGGGCAGAGCTAACGGAGCATCCCCTGACGATGCATACCCAGGCCGAGCCGGCCCGCTACCGCGAAAACCTGCCGTCGCATGGCGCGAACCGGACGGACATTCCTGTCGCGCTCACGGCATTGCTGCCCGACATGTTCGCGCTCTGTCTCAAAACGAAAAACTTTCATTGGCACGTGTCGGGTCCGCATTTTCGCGGTTACCATTCGATGCTCGACGAGCAGGCGACGCAGATCCTCGGCACGACGGACGCCGTCGCACAGCGCGTGCGGAAGCTCGGCGGACCCGGCATCGCCTACATCGGCCACATTAGCCGGCTCCGGCACACTGAGGACAAACATGTCAACGAGCTTGCGTCGGGCGACAGGTTGGCCGAGCTGTTGGCGGATAACCGGATGCTCGCTGATCAAATGGCGAAGACACATTCGCTTTGCGACGAGACTGGTGATATTGCGAGTGCCAGCCTCATCGAGGCCTGGATCGACGAAGCCCAAGATCGCTCCTGGTTCCTGCAGGAAGCTGCGCAGCGGGCTAGCGCCTCTCGGTCGCAGCACAATGCGACCCAAAGCGTGATTTGTTGCTGAAATGGAGGAGGTTTCATGACACCGCGACTGATCACCCCAAAGATGCTATTGTGGAAAGTTGTAGCTTTAGCCACTGGGCTAGGCCTTGGCGTGCTTTCCTACCCGGTTCATGCGGCGACGGCGAGCGGCGGCGATACCGTGCAGGCCCTTTACGACGTGCTGCTCAGCACGATGAAGAACGGCCGGACACTGGGGCGAAGCGGCCGCTTCACGCAATTGGCGCCGGTGATCCGCCGCAGCTTCGATATCGCCTCGATGGCGCGATTGTCGGTCGGCCCGTCATGGACTGGTTTGAGCGAGGCACAGCGCCAGCAGATGACGGAGAGCTTCGGTCGCTATATCTCGGCGATCTATGCTGACCGCTTCGATAGCTACGACGGGCAGAAGCTCGAAGTGACCGGCGAACAGCCGGCCCCCTCCGGAATGATGGTGAAAAGCCAGATAATCAAGGCCAGTGGTGAGCCGGTCAAGGTCGACTACATGATGCGCCGTAATGGCGAGAGCTGGCTGATCGCTGACATCTACCTCGACAGCGCCATCAGCGAAGTGGCGACCCGCCGCTCCGAATTCGCTGCCATTCTGAAGAACGACGGTATTGATGGTCTGATCGCAGCGCTCAACCGCAAGGCCGATATCCTCACAGGGACCACTGCAAAAGCCTTCTAGAGTAAGCCGATCATCGATCGCGGTTCCAGATTTTTTCAAGTCTCCGCACCCGGCTGCACGCGTTAGCGCACCGACGACCCGCGGCCGCAACCCCGCGACACTTCGCGGACATCGACTATCGCACCGTGTCGAGCAGCGCTCTTGCCGCTCGCAGGTCGGCGGTATCGAACCCCTCGGTGAAGCGGCTCGACGGCCGGATAACCCAGCGCCTCGGCCGCAGTCGGGAAGGTTCTCCCTTTGCGGCGGAAGCTCCAGCAGTGCCAGCCGGTGAAGCCACTTGCCTTCGGCCCCCAATGGTTCCTGTGAAGTAGCCAGAATACCAGCGTGCGGCGCGGTCTTCAGAAGTGCTTCGGCCAAAGCCGCTGCCGCGCCAATGATGTGCTCGCAGCTGTCGAGCACGATTAGGATATGCTTGTCGCGTAGCCAGGCGGCCAGTCCGGGTAAGGGGTTGACGCCTGAGAACGTAATCCCCGGTAGCGCACATAGTGCACCCGGCACGAGGTCGGGATCGGACAAGGGGGCCAGTCCGACGAACCACGCGCCGTCCTTGTATGAACCGCACACGGCGCCAACGACGGCGACCGCCACTGTCGTTTTGCCGATCCCGCCTGGACCGACGATGGTTAGGAAACGGCGCCGGGCGAGCCGTGCTGCCAGTGCGACAATGGCATCGTCGCGACCGACGATCCGCGTGAACGGTGCGGGCGAATTACCGACCTCGGGCCACCCCCGTGGGCGCCGCGGTCGCCGACAGCACGTGCTCCCGCGTCACCGGTGCGACAAAAGCATAACCTCGGCCAGAGAGGTTGGCGATGTAGCGCTTGCCGGCGCGGCCATTCCCCGAGCGCCTTACGCACCGCTGCGACGTGGACCCACAAGGCGCCGTCATCGACGACGGTGTCGGGGCCAGGTGTGGGCGATCAGCTGTTCTTGGAGATCGTCTCGCCGGCGCGCTCGGTCAGCGCAAAACCAAGATATCGAGCGCGCGGCTGCCGAGGCGCAGCGGTTTCCTGTTCTCGAACAGCGTGCGCTCAGCGGATATAAACTGGAACGATCCGAAGCCGAAGATTTCTTCATCCATCGGGCAATCGCTCCCAGAGGCTTCCGCAATTGGTACCGACTGTGGAGGACTTTCGCAAGCCCACCGGTGGCGACCCGCAGGCGGTCAGCCATGCGAGGCGGCACCTGCAAACAGATGCAAAAACGCTTTTGCACAACTTTGCAATCGTTAACGCGACAGACGCCGCGGACCACACCAAGTTACCGATCACACACCAAAACGGAGGGGACCGCGTGATGACGAATACCGATACCGAGGCCGCACCGGACCATGTGACCGTGGCACTCCACAGCCCAAGCCAGTCACGCTGGGCAGCGCAAGACGCTGCTCTCGAATTCGGTCGTTTCCAAATACTCCTGCGCCGGAGGCAACTGACCGCCGACGGTGTGCCGGTTAAACTGGGTACGCGGGCATTCGATCTTCTATTGGTCCTGCTGAAGGCCGATGGATCGGTGGTCGCCAAGGAAGAGCTCGTTTCCTGCGTATGGCCAGGCGTTCATGTGTCAGAAGAAAACCTGAAGGTGCAAATCCTCGCGTTGCGCAAAGCCCTTGGCGAAGACCGTGACTTTATCCGAACCGAGACCGGCCGCGGCTACCGTTTCACGGCCGCCGTTAAATCCACTGTATCTCGGAACGCTTCTCTACGCGCGGCACCACAGTGGCAGCGGCAACGTCAACGAACGATGTCGCGATGGGTGACGATACTAGCGTTTCCGAAGTGCTCTGGTCAAACCGCCTACCTGCCGACCGTGCGCAGATCCCCATTGTGCAAAGCGCTGGCCTTTGCGGCCGGGGTCGCCCTTAGCACGTTCTCATACACTGTCCATGCCGCGCCGCTGAGCGGCGGCGATACGGTAAAGGGCCTTTATGACGTTCTGCTCAGCACGATGAAAAACGGCCGGACCCTCGGCCAAAGCGGGCGCTTCGCGAAACTCGACCCGGTTATTCGCCGCAGCTTCGACATCGCCGAGATGGCGCGGCTATCGCTCGGCCGGTCTTGGACCGGTCTGAGCGAGGCTCAGCGCCAACAGATGACCGAGAGCTACGGACGGTACGTCTCGGCGATTTATGCCGACCGCTTCGACAGCTATGCCGGGCAGAAGCTCGAGGTGACCGGCGAAGAGCCGGCTCCGTCCGGTGTCATGGTGCGCAGCCGGATCATCAAAGCCGATGGTGAGCAGGTGAAGGTCGACTACATAATGCGCCGCAGTGGTGAGGACTGGCTGATCGGCGACATTTACCTAGACAGCGCAATCAGCGAAGTCGCGACGCGCCGCTCGGAATTCGCCGCCATCCTGAAGAGCGACGGCATCGATGGCCTGATCGCCGCCCTCAACCGCAAGGCGGACATGCTGACCGGGACCACAGCAAGGGCGTTCTAACGGAGCGCGAGGACGTAGGAGAACATCCATGACAATCGACACAACCCGGCCCCCGCTGGAACCGCACACTCAGCAATTCGTCGATGGGCTGGCTGGTGCGCCCCCGATATACACCTTGTCACCTGACGAGGCGCGGTCCGTCCTGGTGCAGGTACAGTCGACACCGGTTGGCAAGCCAAGCGCCAAGATTGAGGATATCGCCTTTCCGGTTGGTCCAACCGGATCGGTGCCTGCACGGATCGTTCGCCCGGCCGGCACCGCCGATGCCTTGCCGGCGGTAATCTATATTCACGGCGGCGGGTGGATTCTGGGCGATCGAAATACCCACGATCGCCTGGTTCGGGAAATCGCTGTCGGCGCCGGGGCCGCTGTCATGTTCGTTGATTACGACCGTTCCCCGGAGGCTCGCTATCCGGTCGCGATCGAGCAGGCCTACGCCGCCACCTGCTACGTGGTCGATCATAGCGCGGACTTGCGCATCGATCCCTCGCGACTAGCGGTCGGGGGCGACAGTGTCGGCGGGAACATGGCGGCGGCGCTGACCCTAATGGCAAGGCAACGTCGCGGTCCCAAGATCGCCTTTCAGGTATTGTTCTACCCGGTTACAGACGCCGATTTCGACACGGATTCCTATACCCGCTTTGCGGATGGCCCGTGGTTGACCAAGCGCGCCATGCAATGGTTTTGGGACGCCTACTTGCCTGATGTAGCTACGCGTAAACAACCTACCGCGACCCCGCTGAACGCTTCCCTCGACGAGCTCGCGGGCCTACCGGAGGCGCTCGTCGTGGTCGAGGAGAACGATGTGCTTCGTGACGAGGGCGAAGCCTATGCCGAGAAGCTGTCCGACGCAGGCGTGCGGATCACGTCGGTCCGCTATAACGGCACCATCCACGATTTCGTCATGCTGAATGCGCTCGCCGACACGCCGGCCACGCGCAGCGCCATAGCGCAAGCCGTCAGCGCCCTCAGAGGGGCGCTCGGCTGACGGCGATGGTTCGAGCCGCATGAAGCCAATGGAAATGTACCAGCCTTTTCCGCCATATCCTCCGGCAGCGCCGGACACCAAGCACGAAAAACTCTCCGCTTGGGACGTCGTTTACTCGCTGAACATGGGTGTAGCGTGTCTGATCAGCTATTGGATCATCACCTACCTACTTTACGGATTTGTCGACCAGGCTTCCAACTTCCTGGGTGGAATGTGGGCCGTCGTCGCCGTCATCGTCTTTAGGGACACCCGCGCTCATGCACTCTCTGAGAGGATAGCGGGTCTGATAGCGACCACGGTTGTCATGGTGGTTGCGGCAATGAGCTCCCTCGACGCTTGGCAGCAGCCTCTGCTGCGGCTCTTCGATACCGTCGTCGGCATCGCCCTCGGGGTCATATGCAAATGGATCGGTTCGTATCTGTTTTTCGTGGGAGCGCGGCTACATGAACAAAGTCCGTAAAGAAACCGACAGCATGGGCGTGGTTGAGGTGCCCGCCGACAAATTGTGGGGGGCGCAGACGCAGCGCTCGTTGGAGCATTTCAGCATCGGCCGGGACCTGATCCCACGCGAGATGATCACCGCTTACGCAATTCTGAAAAAGGCGGCGGCCAACGCCAATCACGCAGGTGGGCGGCTGGACGACCGGGCTCACAAGCTGATCGTGCAGGCCTGTGACGAGATCCTGGCCGGGCAGCACCATGACATGTTTCCACTGCACGTGTGGATGACCGGCAGTGGCACGCAGTTCAACATGAACGTCAACGAGGTTATTTCCAACCGCTGCTGCCAGCTGGCGCGCACTCCGCTCGGCAGCAAGACGCCGGTGCATCCCAACGACCACGTCAACATGTCGCAATCGTCGAACGACAGCTTCCCTTCGGCGATGTACATTGCCGCCGCGGTCAACGGGAAGGGCCGGCTGCTGCCGGCCGTCACCGGCCTACGCGACGCCATCGCGGTGAAATCCGAGGAATGGAAAGACATCGTAAAGATCGGCCGCACCCATATGCAGGACGCGACGCCGATCACCTTGGGCCAGGAATGGTCCGGCTACGCCGGGATGCTCAGCGATGATATCGAGCGGATAGTGGATGCGCTGAAGGGCGTGTACCGGCTGGCGCTCGGCGGCACCGCGGTCGGCACCGGCATCAGTGCGGCCGCCGGCTTTGCCGAAACGGCGGCGGCAGAGATCGCGAAGCTCACCGGGTTGCCTTTCGAAAGCGCACCGAACAAATTCGCCGTGCAAGGAGCGCATGATGCGCTGGTGCAGCTATCCGGGACGCTCCGCACATTGGCGGTATCGCTCTACAAGATCGCCAATGACATCCGCCTGATGTCGTGCGGCCCGCGCGCCGGCTTTGCCGAATTGCAGATCCCCGAGAACGAGCCCGGCTCCTCGATCATGCCGGGCAAGGTCAACCCGACCCAGGCCGAGGCGCTGACGATGATCGCCGTGCAGGTGATGGCCAACGACGTCGCGGTCGGCTTTGGCGGCGCCGGCGGCTATCTGGAGATGAACGTCTACAAGCCGCTGATGATCTTCAACATCACGCACTCGATCACGATCCTGAGCGACGGCTGCACCAACTTCCGCAAGTTCCTAGTCGAAGGAACCACGCCGAACCTGAAAAAGATCAAGGAGTATGTCGACCGGTCGCTGATGCTGGTGACGGCGCTGTCGCCGGTCATCGGCTATGACAAAGCATCGCAAATCGCCCACTACGCGATGGACAATGACCTTACCTTGAAGGAGGCCGCGCTGAAGCTCGGCTTCGTGACCGGGGAGCTGTTCGACCGCGTCGTCGACCCAGCGAAGATGGTCAGGCCCTACGTAGCCGTGAACGAGTAGGCAAACGCCAGGAACCATATCTGAACAGAGGAGAAATCAATGTCCGCCTCCAATATTGGCATTACCAAGCGCGGCATCGACCTTTTGCACGACCCCATGGTCAACAAATCCACCGGCTTTACCGAGGCCGAGCGTCAGGCACTGGGGTTGGTCGGGCTGGTCCCAATGTGACCGAGTCGATCGAGACTCAGCTCAGTCGTGTCCTGCAGCAGCTCAAAGGCAAAGCCAACGACCTCGAACGGTTCATTCACCTGATGAATCTGCTGGAGACGAACGAGACGCTGTTCTACCGCACCTTAATGTCGGACCCGGCTCGCTTCCTCGAGATCGTGTATGATCCGGAGATCGGCGAAGCCTCGCTGAAGTTTGACCAAATTCTGCGCCGCCCGCACGGCATGTATCTGTCGATCAGCCGCAAGGGGCACATCAGGGAGGTGTTACGCAACTGGCCGGTCAAAGACGTGCGCGCGACCAATGGCGGCCGCATCCTTGGCCTCGGCGATTTGGGCGCCAACGGCATGGCGATCCCGATCGGCAAGCTGCAGCTGTACACAGCGGCGTCTGGGGTGCCGCCGCAAGGCCTATTGCCAATGTACGTCGACGCCGGCACGAACAACGAAACCTATCTTCGCGACCCGCTCTATCTCGGCCTGCGGCAGCACCGACCACCGACCGAGGAGCTCTACGCCTTTGTCGACGAGCTCGTCGAGGCGGTTCAGGAGGTGTTCCCGAATTGCTGCATCCACTTCGAGGATTGGACCGGGACCGACGCGATCGCTCTGCTCGCCCGCTACCGCAATAAGGTCTGCTGCTACAATGACGACATCCAGGGCACGGGCGGCGTAACACTCGCCGGAGTGATCAATGCCCTCAAGATCACCGGCGGCCAGCTCAAGGAGCAGAGGGTTCTGTTTCTCGGCGCCGGGTCCGCCGCGATCGGCCTCGCCGATCTGATCGTCGCCGGTATGGGTGAGCAGGGCGTGACACTCGAGGCCGCACGGCAACAGATCCGCATGTTCGACACAAAGGGACTGGTGGTCGCGGGGCGCCCCGGCCTTGGCCCGCACAAGCTGCCCTACGCGCACAAATTGCCGCCCAGCAAACCCTTCGATCATCTCGACCCGGCGAGCGAGTGCCCGCAGATCGTCGCAGCCATCGAAGATTTCAAGCCGACGATCCTGATCGGCGTCAGCGGTAACGCGCTTAGGCCTGGTGTGGGCAGACTATTCTCGCGCGGGGTCGTCGAGGCGATGTCGCGCCACAACGAGCGGCCGATCATCTTTGCCCTATCGAACCCGATCGAGCACCACGAATGCCTGCCCGAGCAGGCCTATGCCTGGTCTGGGGGCAAGGCGATTCATGCAGGCGGCGTGCAATTCCCACCGGTCCACCTCGGCGGCCAGACGTTTCTGCCTTCGCAGGCCAACAACCTTTATATCTTCCCCGCCGTTGGCATGGCCATTTACGCCACCAATGCCGAAGCGCGCGACCGACAAAATGTTTATTGAGGCCGCCCATGCCGTGGCCGACCAGGTCACCCCGGAGCAGCTGAAGCTCGGGATGCTGTTCCCGCCCCAGTCGAACATCCTGGAGGTCGAGGTTCAGACCGCAGCACGGGTCGCCAAGCTCGTCTTTGATGCCGACCTGGCTCGCGTCGAGCGTCCCGCCAATATCGAGAAATTCATTCGACGCCACCTCTACAAACCCGAGTACCAAACAGTTGGGTGAGTGACCCCGTCCGCCCGCAAACATCTGACCGGGGATAATCGGCTCAGCGAAATGGCCGCGCACGACGAGCGAGCCCGGATACGATCAAAGGACGCCGAAAACAGATACTGGCCGTTGCCTCCGCACTGGTGGAGGCGGGGTGTGGCCCGCAATCGATTTGCCCCGCTCGCCAATCTTGGAGTGGAGTTTAAGGAGGCCATCGGTCAGAATATGGTCGCCCTTCTGGCCGGTGCGGGGAGTAGCAAGAAGGAGCCTTATCGGAGTTCGGTAAAGGTGGTAGCGGGAGAGGGATTTGAACCCCCGACCTTGGGATTATGATTCCCCTGCTCTAACCAGCTGAGCTATCCCGCCGCGAGGCGCCGCATATAGGAGGCTGGCGCTGACGGGTCAAGCGGCGGCTGCGTCTGCCGCCGGATCCAGCCGCCGCCGAGCACACGTTCGCCGGCGTAGAGGACGGCGGCTTGGCCCGGCGCCACCGCTCCCGCCGGAGCATCGAGAACGAGCGAGGCGTCGCCCGGGTGGTCGCCTGGATAGAACGTCGCCGGGACCGGGAGCTGCCTCGAACGAAGCTTTGCCGCGACCGCCATTCCGGTTGCAGCGGGTGGTCCGAGCCAATTTACCTCGCCAAGAGACAATCTCGTCTCGGCGAGCGCCGTCCGCGGACCGACGACGACACGCCGCTCCTCCGGGTCGAGACGCAGCACGTAGAGCGGCTCTGCCGTGGCGATCCCTAGCCCCTTTCTCTGACCGACCGTGAAGTGCGCGATGCCGCGATGGCGGCCGAGCATGCGGCCCGTCAAATCCACGATGTCGCCGGGCTCACCCGCCTCCGGCCGCAGCCGCTCGACGAGCCGAGCATAAGATCCCTGCGGAACAAAGCAGATATCCTGGCTGTCGGGCTTGTCGGCGACCGCCAAGCCAAAGCGGCGCGCCAGCGCACGGGTTTCTTCCTTGGTGAATCCGCCCAGTGGAAAGCGCAAAAAGTCGAGCGCCGCGCGCGTGGTGGCAAACAGAAAGTAGCTCTGGTCGCGCGCCGCGTCCCGCGCGCGATGCAGCTCCGGGCCATCCGGCCCCTCCATTCGGCGCACGTAATGCCCGGTGGCGAGTGCAGAGGCGCCGAGATCGCGCGCAAAGCCGAGCAGATCGTGAAATTTGATCCGCTGGTTGCAGCGAATGCACGGGATCGGCGTTTCACCACGGCGATAGGTTTCGGCAAAATCCTCGATTACTTCCTTGCGGAACCGGGTCTCGTAATCGAGCACGTAGTGCGCGACGCCGAGCCGGTCGGCAACGCGAGCTGCGTCGCCGATGTCTCGGCCGGCGCAGCAGGTGCCCTGCCGCCCGATCGTGGAGCTGTGGTCGTAAAGCTGTAGGGTGATACCGACGACCTCGAATCCGGCCTCGACCAAGAGGGCCGCGGTCACCGAGGAGTCGACGCCGCCCGACATCGCGACGACGATCCGGTGGTCCGCCGGGCTGCCGAGGAGGTCGAGATCCGGGCGGGTCATGGCTGCGCGTCGAGACCCATCCGCCAGAAATCGGCCTCGAGCCCTGTGGCCAAGGCGAAGTTGGCGGCCAAAGAGGCGAAGCGTCCCTCCCCGCCGCGCCTGGCAAACTGCTCGTCGAGCGCCGCCTCAGCCGCGCGCGCGAGGTCTTGATATTCGGACCCGGCGTACATCTCGAGCCATTCGCGGTAAGGGTTTCTGTCGAGCCGAGTTTGGGGGTCGGCCATTCGCTCGGCGGCGATCACCGCATAACCGACGACACATGGCGCAAGAGCGACCTCGAGGTCGAGCCGGTCGCCCGCGACACCGCGGTCGAGCACAAAGCGGGTGTAGGCGATTGTCGCCCGCTCCTCGGGTGCAGCTGCGATCGCCGCTTCCGAGAGACCCCAACGGCGGCAATAGTCGATATGCAGGCCGATCTCGACATCGAGCGTCGCCGCGACGAGGCGTTGGGCCCGTCGCATCTCGGGCAGAGTGTCTGATTTGTAGACCGCCAGCCCCCAGGCGCGCGCAAAATGCAGCAGGAACAGATAGTCCTGAACCAGGTAGCGCCGAAAGCACGCCTCCGGCAGATCGCCTGCGGCCAGCAGAAGCACGAATTCGTGCCTGGTATAGACGCTCCACGGCGCCTCCGAAGCCTCGACCAGGCGCGGAAAGAGCGCGGGCACGTCGGGATCAGCCGAACAGGAGATTGCGGGTCGCCGCAGGCAGCCGCACTGTCAGACCGTCGAGCTCCTCGGTGATGATGATCTGACATCCGAGCCGTGACGTTTTCGTCAGGTTGAAGGCGAGATCGAGCATGTCGTCCTCGTCCTCGCTCGCCTCATTCAGCAGATCGTACCATTCGGGATCGACGATGACATGGCAGGTCGAGCAGGCGAGCGAGCCCTCGCACGCACCTTCTATGTCGATGTCATGCTGACGCGCGACCTGCAGCACCGAGGCGCCGAGTGGTGCGTCGACTTCGTGCCGGCTTCCGTCGCGCTCGACGAAGGTCATTTTCGGCATCAGCCGGGATCCGGCGCGGCGGCGACTTCCGGGCGCGGAGCCAAGTCCTCGGCAAGGACTGCCGCGGCGGGCGCTGCGGTTGGACCAGTCGGCAATTCGCCGGGGCCGGCAAGTCGCAATACCTCGAGCCCCGCACCCTCTGCTGCCTGCCGCAGCCGCCTTGCGTCGTCCGCATCTGGCGCCGTGGCGAGCACGACCACCGCGTGCGTCACCGGTCGCGCGATGGCGCGCTCTGCGCGCATACGCGCGCCTTCCAGCAGCTCTTGCCAGACCGCAGTCTCGGCGCCCATCGAGGGGACCGGTAACTCCTGCTCGAACCCTGGGCGATCATCGAGAACGAGCGCATTTCCGCCGACCGAGAAAGCTACCTCGGCACGAGCACCCCCGGCATCGATACCGATCGCGGCCCCGGGTTCACTCGCATCCGTTGGTCCGCCGCCCGGCTCCTCGATCTGGAACAGCTTCACGCGAGGTGTCCTACGCGGTTGCCCGACCTAGACGTGAAAGGATTCGCCGCAGCCACAGCGGCCCTTCTCGTTTGGATTGCGGAAGGTGAAGCCGCTCTGCAGCTTCTCTTCGACATAGTCCATCTCGGTCCCGAGGATGAACATGACCGCTTTCGGATCGACCAGTATCGTCACTCCCTTGTCTTCGACGACCTCGTCGTATTTACCCTTTTCGTCGGCATATTCGAGCGTGTAGCTGAGCCCGGAGCAGCCGCGGGCCCGCACGCCGACCCGCACGCCGATCGAAGGCTTGCCGCGCTTGGCGAGCAGCGCCTGAATGCGCTCCGCCGCCGCATCGGTCACTGACAAGGCCTGCTTTCTCGCCAACATCCGATCTTCTCCAAGGGAGAAATTCCATACCATCGGCTCGCGCCGAGATGTCAATTCCCTATATGGGTTCGCCCCTCTGCTCCGTCGCCGCTTCGGCGGCGAGCCGGCCGGCAGCAGCGGCCAGCGCGTCGATCGCAAAATCAACCTCTTCCGATGTCGTAAAACGGCCGAGGCCAATGCGGACCCCACCATTCGCATCGGCCTCCGAGAGCCCGAGAGCGCGCAACACATAAGAGGGCTCGACGCTAGCCGAAGTGCAGGCCGAGCCGGTCGAGATCGCTATCCCCGGGCAGGCCTCTATCAGCCTGACCGCGGCAATCCCAGGGAAACAGAAATTTAGGCTGCCCGGCAAGCGGTGTTCGACATCGCCGTTGAGGCGAAGCCCGGGGACACGGCGAGCGAGACCCGTTTGCAGGCGGTCCCTGAGCCGCCGTAGCCGTGCCGCTTCATCCGTCATTTCTCCCGCCGCAATCGCTGCTGCGCGGCCGATCCCTACACACAGCGGCGTCGGCAAGGTCCCGGACCGCAGGCCGCGCTCCTGGCCGCCACCGTCGATCAGCGGCAACAGGCGCACGCGCGGCCGCCGTCGGACATAGAGCACACCGACGCCTTTGGGACCGTACACCTTGTGGCCGGAAATCGACAGCAGGTCGATCTGCATCGCCTCGACGTCGAGCGCGATCTTGCCGAAGGCTTGAGCAGCATCGCTGTGAAACAACACGCCCCTGGAGCGACACAGCGCGCCGATCTCGGCAAGTGGTTGGATGACACCGATCTCGTTGTGCGCAGCCATCACCGAGACCAGCAATGTCCTCTCGCTGAGCACTGCCGCCAGCCCTTCGAGCGAGACGAGGCCATCCCGTTCTATCGGCAGATAGGTGACTCGAAACCCTTCGCGCTCGAGCTGAGCGCAGCTTTCGAGCACGCATTTGTGCTCGGTCGTTAGGGTGACGATGTGGTGGCGAGGCTGCTCGGTCCGCGGATGAATCCGGGCGAAGTGCGCCGCACCCTTGATCGCCAGGTTGTTCGCCTCGGTGGCACCACAGGTGAAAATGAGCTCACGCGGATCGGCGTTGATCAGCGCGGCGACTTCGCTGCGCGCCTGCTCGATCGCCTCAGCGGCAATGCGGCCGTAGGCATGGCTCGTGCTGTGCGGGTTGCCGAATTGCTCGGTGAAATACGGCAGCATCGCTTCGAGCACACGGGGATCGAGCCGGGTCGATGATTGATTGTCGAGATAGATCGGCATCGTGTTGGCGAGCTGTGCCTGGGAGCGACGCGACGAGGCTGTGATAACCGAGCTCATGCCGCGCGCGCTCCAACCGAAGAACCGCAGCAGCGTCGGTAGAGCGTGGCCCAGGCTCTGAGGAAGTGAGCGACATCAGCCTCGTTCGAACTCCAGCCGAGGCTCACCCGGATCGTCGAGCCGACGAGATCGGGTCCTACCCCCATCGCTTCCAGCACATGGCTCGGCCCGACCTTGCCGGACGAGCAGGCAGCACCGGCGCTGACCATGACGCCGTCGAGATCGAGGGCGATGACCTGGGTCTCGGCGGCGACACCAGGCATCGCGATCGCAGCGGTGTTCGGCAAGCGCGGCGCTGCAGCACCGAGCATCACTGCCTCGGGTGCTATTGCGGCAACCCCCGACTCCAATGCGTCACGCAACACTCGCACACGGTCGTAGACGGCGATCTCCTGCGCTGCGGCCACGGCCGCGGCGGCAAAACCTGCGATTCCCGCCAGGTTTTCGGTACCGGCTCGCCGGCCGTGTTCCTGTCCGCCGCCGCGGAACAGCGGCGCCAACTTCACATCGCCGGTAACGACCAGCGCGCCGATGCCCGGCGGACCGCCGAGCTTGTGGGCCGACAAGCTGACGAGGTCGGCGCCGATTGCGTCAGCTTCGAGGCCGATCTTCCCCGCCGCCTGCACCGCGTCACAATGAAGCAGCGCACCGTGCGCTCGCGCGATCGCGGCGATTGCGGTCGACGGTTGCAACACACCGGTCTCGTTATTGGCGAGCATGACCGAGACGAGCGCAGGGCGCGGATCAGCGGCCAGAAGATTGTCGAGCGCATCGAGAACGACGATGCCGTCATGGTCGACCGGGATGCGCTCGGCTTCGGGTACGGCACGGAGGACCGAGTCGTGCTCTACCGCGGAGACCATGACGCGCCGTCGCCCGCAGCCCAACAAGGCAAGGTGGTTCGCCTCGGTGCCGCCGCTGACGAAGATAACTCCGTCGGGCGGCGCGCCGAGCAACGCCCCGACCGCCGAGCGCGCGCTCTCGACCGCCTGCCGCGCCGCGCGGCCCCAGCGGTGAACCGAGGACGGGTTGCCGCAGCGGGCCAGCACGGCGGACATGGGCGCCGCCGCTTCGGGCCGCAACGGGGCGGTGGCGTTCCAATCGAGATACGTTTCGGTTCGCGCCGTGGCGCCACGGCGCGCCCGGGCGACTTCGTTCATCACGTCCCCGTTGCGGTAGCGCTGCCAAAGGTCTCGCGGTGGAGGCGACCGCTGCTCCCGAGCACGCGCTGCTCGCATACATCGGCGAGCGAAACCGAGCTAAGATAGAGATGGATCTGATTGCCGAGCTCTTCCCAGAGATCGTGCGTCGCGCAACGGGTCTGATTGCCGCGGCACCCGACCGGCGCGCCGGGAGTACACCGCGTCGCACGGATAGGCTCATCGACGGCGAGGATGATGTCGGCGATGCGGGTCTCGCTGCGGTCATGGGCGAGCAAATAGCCGCCGCCCGGACCGCGCACGCTCTTGACGAGCCCGCCTTTGCGCAGCATGGCGAACAGTTGTTCGAGATAGGACAGAGAGATCTCCTGCCGATCGGCGATCTCCGCAAGCGAGATCGGGTCGCCAGCGCTGTGTTGCGCCAGATCAACCATTGCCATGACGGCATAGCGGCCCTTTGTGCTCAGCCTCATCGTCCGATCCTCAGGCTACGCGTTCTTCGTCGTCCACCCCGTTGCCGCGTTGAGCCTCCACCGACTCCCCAGCGGCGCCGGGGCTTGCCGGCTCGCTCTTTTCGAGCTCCGCCAAACGTGCTCTTAGGCTGGTGACCTCGTCGAGTAGACCATTGAGAGCACGCGCGATCGGATCGGGGATCTCGGGCCCCAGCGCATAAGGCTGGAACGCAGGCCGCGACCCGCTCGACGCGCGCCGGCGAGCGACCGGCTTCGCCGGGATGCCGACCATCGTGACGCCCTCAGGAACCTCGTTCAGCACCACAGCCTGCGCGCCAATGCGGGCCCCATCGCCAACCCGGAACGGACCAAGCACCTGAGCGTGCACGCTGACAATGACACCGTTGCCCAGCGTCGGATGCCTCTTCCGGCCCCGGTCGAGGGAAGTACCACCGAGGGTGACGCCCTGATAGAGTGTGCAATCATCGCCGATCTCGGCAGTCTCGCCGATAACCACTCCCATCCCGTGATCGATGAACAGGCGTTTGCCGATGCGCGCCCCGGGATGGATCTCGATGCCGGTCAAGATCCGCCCGATATGCGATACAAAGCGGCCAGCGAGTAGCCAGCCGTGCTGCCACAGCCAATGAGCGAGGCGATGAAACAGCAGCGCGTGAAAGCCGGGATAACACAGCACGACCTCGAGACGCGATCGGGCAGCGGGATCGCGGGCGAGGGTTGCGTCGATTTCGTCGCGCAGGTTTCTAAAGAGCATCGCTGTCACTATGTTATGTTCGCCTTGGTGCCGTGTGCGTAAGCAGACATATAATTGTCCGACGAAAATGATCAAGAAATACGGACTTTTCGACGGCTGCGCGGTTGCCGGTGTCCGAGCAGCATACTGGGATTTGAGCAGGATCGGCTGTGCCTGATGTAATCATCAACGGCCCGGAGGGACGGATCGAGGCGCGCTATCATCATGCCCGCGCGCCTGCGGCGCCGATGGCGATCGTCCTCCATCCGCACCCGCAGCATGGCGGGACAATGAACAACAAGGTTGTCTACACCCTGTACCAGTGCTTTGTGCGCCATGGCTTCTCGACCCTGCGCTTCAACTTCCGCGGCGTCGGGCGCAGCCAGGGCAGCTTTGACCGCGGCGAAGGCGAACTGTCTGACGCCGCCTCGGCGCTCGACTGGCTGCAAACCTACAACCCGAATGCCCAATTCTGCTGGATCGCCGGGTTTTCGTTCGGCGCCTGGATCGGCATGCAGCTGCTGATGCGGCGGCCCGAGATCGAAAGCTTCATCGCGGTGTCGCCTCCAGCCAATGTTTACGACTTCACCTTTCTCGCTCCGTGCCCGTCATCTGGCCTTATCCTGCAGGGCGATCAGGACACCGTGGTGCCGGTCGAATCGGTGCAGCGGCTGGTCAACAAGCTGTCGCATCAGCGCGACATCAAAATCGATTTTCGCAAGATCGTCGGCGCCGACCATTATTTTGCCGACCGCCTTGAGACGATCGCCATCCATGTCGACGGCTATATCGGCGAGCATGCGCGCCCCGGTAGGACCCCTGCCGCGCCACAGGCGCGTGGCGCGCGATAGAGCCGCGAGCACGCAGCTTCGGGTCAATCGGCGAAGGGATCGCGCACCAGCACCGTGTCCGCGCGTTCGGGGCTCGTCGATAAGAGTGCCACCGGCGCGCCGATCAACTCCTCCAGCCGCACGATGTATTTGATCGCGGTCGCCGGCAGGTCGGCCCACGAGCGGGCGCCGCGGGTGCTCTCGCCCCAGCCCTCGGCGGTCTCGTAGACCGGCTCGATCTCGGCCTGGGCGCTCGACCCCGCCGGCATGTAGTCGAGGATCTCGCCGCCACGGCGATAGGCGGTGCAGATCTTGATCTCGTCGAAGCCGTCGAGCACGTCGAGCTTGGTCAGCGCGATGCCGTCGACGCCGCCAATGATGATCGCCTGGCGCACCGCGACCGCGTCGAACCAGCCGCAGCGCCGGCGGCGACCGGTCACGGTACCGAATTCGCGACCGCGCTCGCCGAGCTTCTCGCCGATCGCATCATTAAGCTCGGTCGGAAACGGCCCGGCGCCGACGCGCGTCGTGTAGGCCTTGGTGATGCCGAGCACGTAACCGAGCGCCGACGGCGCGATGCCGGAGCCGGCGGCGGCCTGGCCAGCCAGCGCATTCGATGAGGTGACATACGGATAAGTGCCGTGATCGACATCGAGCATCGCCGCCTGCGCGCCTTCGAACAGGATGCGCCGTCCCTGGCGCCGCGCCTCGTAGAGCAGACGCCAACAGCGGTCGGCATAAGGCAGGATGCGCGGCGCCACTTCGTGCAGCGCGGCGAGCAGTTGGCCACGGTCGACCGGTGGTGCGTCGAGCCCACGCAACAGCGCGTTGTGGTGCAACAGCACCTCGTCGACGCGGTCTTCCAGCGCCTGCTTGTCGGCGAGATCGCAGACCCGCACGGCGCGGCGCCCGACCTTGTCCTCGTAGGCGGGGCCGATGCCGCGGCCAGTGGTGCCGTGCTTTTTGTCGCCGCGCCGCTCCTCGCGGGCTCGCTCGAGCGCGCCGTGCGAGGGCAGGATCAAGGCGGCATTGTCCGCCAGCCGCAGGTTTTTCGGCGAAATGTCGAGGCCTTTGCCGCGCATCGTGTCGATCTCGGCAACTAGCGCCCACGGATCGACGACAACGCCGTTGCCGATGATCGACAATTTGCCCGGCCGCGCGACCCCGGACGGCAGCAGGCTCAATTTGTATTCGGCATTACCGATCACCAGGGTGTGGCCGGCATTGGCCCCGCCCTGAAAGCGCACGACGACATCGGCGCGCTCCGACAGCCAGTCGACGATCTTGCCCTTGCCCTCGTCGCCCCACTGGACGCCAACGACGGCCACATTGCCCATCTCACACCTTCCTCAGCCGACCGCCACCGGATCGTCACCTTGCAAGACATGACTGCAGCCGAGGCGGCGTGCCTCGTCTCGCCAATCGCTGACCGACGCAAGTGCCGCGACGGTGACCCAGCCTGCTGCGCGCAAAGTGTCGGTTCGTCTGCGATCGGCGCCGAGCGGCAGCAGTACGCGGCGCGGCGCCGGCGCTACCGGCAGCGCCTTCAAGATCGTATCCGTATAGAGGGTGAACCCGGTCGCTGGCTCCGATACTCCCGGATCGCCGGCGTCGTATCGGCCACCGCGGCCGAGCTCGCCGAGCGGGCCGTGAGCTGCAGATCCGCTCGCAAAAAACGTAAAGCTGATCCCGGTGTGGTATTCGAAGCCGCGGTTTTCGACCGGGTCGACCGTCACCTTGAGCTCGGGAGCCACCGCCTTTAGCCCATCGAGCACGGCGCCGAGCCGCGCCCGCTCGGCGCCCGCCCTTTCGGGCAGGTCGAGGCGGTCGAGGGCAGCGAGCGTCGCCGCGGCGGGACCTGCGGCAAGCAGCAGCCGCTCGAGCAGCTTGCCCGCCTCCCCGGCGAACGCAGTAACCGCAGCGGCATCCTTATGGTCGAGGGCGGCGCGTAGAATAGCCGCGCGCTCCCCGTCGATGCCATAAGCCTCGGCGACCGCCGGCACCAATGTCGGCAGCGTGATGTCGACCGTCAGGTGGGGCACACCGAGCGCCTTGAGCGCCGCGCCGGCAACCGCAATCGCCTCAACATCGGCAGCCGGTCCGGCCGCACCGATCAATTCGGCGCCGACCTGGCCGACCTGTCGCTCGGGCCGGATCTCCGAGCCTCTGACCCGCAGCACCTGGCCGGCATAGCTGAGCCGCAGCGGCCGTGGCGCGCCACCCAGCCGGGTGGCGGCAATACGCGCGATCTGCGGCGTCATGTCGGCGCGCACGCCGATCATGCGGTGCGAGACCGGATCCATCATGCGAAAGGTCGAGTTCGCCATTGCCGCCCCGGCGCCCGACAACAGCGTCTCCTCGAACTCGACGAGCGGTGGCTTGACCCGCTCATAGCCATGCGCCGTCAATGTCGCCATCAGCTGTGCCACGACAGCCGCCTCGATTTCGGCCTCGGGCGGCAACAAATCGTGCATGCCGGTCGGCAACAGGGCCGGGTGCGGTGCCTCGCTCATAGCGCAGGTAGTGTAGCGAAGCTGCGCTTTGCCTAGAAGCGCATCGCCTTGACCTGGATTACGTTGGGCAGGGCGCGCACGGTGTCGAGGATCGCCGAGGTCAGCATCTGATCGACTTCGACGAGGGCGATCGCCTCCCCGCCGGGGGCGGTGCGGCCGAGGTGAAAGGTCGCGATGTTGACCGCCGCGGCGCCGAGCGCGTTGCCGAGCGCGCCGATGAAACCCGGCTTGTCGAGATTGCGCACGAACAGCACGTTGCGACCGAGCTCGGCTTCGAGCGGGATGCCCTCGACCGAGACGAGGCGCGGCTTGTCGCCGCCGAAGAGGGTGCCGGCGACCTCGCGGCGACGGCGCTCGGTCTCGACGACGACCCGGATCAAGGTCTGGTAATCCACCGGCTCGGCGCGCCGCGTCTCGCTGACGCGGATGTCGCGCTCGCGGCAGACGACCGGCGCGTTGACCATGTTGACCGAGGCGAGCAGGGGTGCGAGGAGGCCCGTCAGCGCGATCGCGGTCAACGGCTTGACGTTGAGGTCGGCGATCGCCCCTTCGTATTCGACCGCGACCGCGCGGATGCCGGTCTCGGTCAGCTGCCCAGCGAAGCTGCCGAGCTGCTCGGCGAGCTTCATGTAGGGGCTGAGCCGCTGCGCCTCCTCCGCGGTCAAAGACGGCACGTTGACCGCGTTCGAGACGGCACCCGTCAGCAAGAAATCGGCCATCTGCTCGGCGATCTGCAAGGCGACGTTCTCCTGCGCCTCGCTCGTCGAAGCACCTAGATGCGGGGTGGCGACGACATTGTCGCGGCCAAAGAGCGGGCTCTCGATCACCGGCTCCTCGGTGAAGACGTCGATCGCTGCACCGGCGACATGACCGCTGTCGAGGGCGGCGGCGAGGTCGTCTTCGACGACGAGACCGCCGCGGGCGCAATTGACGAGGCGCACGCCGGGTTTCATGGCGGCGAGCGCGCGGCGGTCGATCAGGTTGCGGGTCGCCTCAGTCAGCGGTGTGTGCAAGGTAATGAAGTCGGCGCGGGCGAGCAGCTCCTCGAATGCCACCTTCTCGACGCCAAGGCCGCGGGCCCGCTCGGGCGACAGAAACGGGTCGTAGGCGATCACTTTCATGCGCAGGCCGAGCGCGCGCTCGGCGACCGCCGCTCCGACATTGCCACAGCCGATGATGCCGAGCGTCTTGCCGCTGAGCTCGACCCCCATAAAGCGCAACTTCTCCCACCTCCCGGCCTGGGTCGAGCGGTCGGCGGCCGGAATCTGGCGGCACAGTGCGAAGAGCAAGGCGATCGTATGCTCGGCCGCGGTGATCGAGTTGCCGTAAGGCGTGTTCATGACGATGATGCCGCGCTGCGTCGCGGCTTCGACATCGATGTTGTCGACGCCGATGCCGGCGCGGCCGATCACCCGCAGCTTCTCGGCATAGGCGAGCAGCCCCGTGGTGACCTTGGTAGCCGAACGCACCGCGAGCCCCTCATAAAGGGCGATGCGTTCTTTGAGCTCGGCGGGCGACAGTCCAGGCCGGAAATCGACATCGATCCCGCGTGCGGTCAGGATCTCGGCCGCGCGCGGGCTCAGCTCGTCGGCGATCAGCACCTTTGCCATTACGCCGCCTTTTCCGCCTGGCGTTCTTCCTCCCACGCCCAGTCGAGCCAAGGCAGCAGCAGTGCGACGTCAGCGGGCTCGACGGTGGCGCCGGTCCAGATCCGCAGGCCCGGCGGCGAGGCGCGATGACTGGCGATGTCGTAGGCCGCTCCTTCCTCCTCGAGCCGTTTTGCCATCGCCCGCGCGGTGCGAAAGCGGCCTTCCCACGCCATCCCGGCAAACCACGGGTCGACGATCTCGAGCTGCGGCGAGGTCGAGGAGATGGTCGCCGGGTCCTCGGCGAGAAACCGCGCCCAGGGGCAGGTTTCGACCCAGGCGGCGATGGTTGCGAGACTCTTTTCCGAGCGCGCGACGAGCCCGTCGAGCCCGCCGATGCTCTCGGCCCATTTGAGCGAATCGAGCGCGTCCTCGACGCACAGCATCGAGGGAGTGTTGATTGTCTCGCCGCGAAAGACGCCTTCGATCAGCTTGCCCTTCGCGGTAAGCCGGAAGAGCTTGGGCAACGGCCAGGGCGGCGTGTAGCTCTCCAGCCGCTCGACCGCGCGCGGCGACAGCGCCAGCATGCCGTGGGCCGCCTCGCCGCCGAGCGATTTCTGCCACGACCAGGTGGCGACATCGAGCTTGTCCCAGGGCAGCCGCATCGCAAAGACCGCCGAGGTCGCGTCGCAGATCGCCAGCCCCTTGCGGTCGGCGGCGATCCAGTCGCCGTTCGGCACCCGCACGCCCGAGGTCGTGCCATTCCATGGGAAGACCACGTCGCGCTCCGGGTCGACTTCCGACAGGTCCGGCAGCCGGCCATAGGGCGCCTTCAGCACCCGGACATCGGGAAGCTTCAGCTGCTCGACATCGGTGACCCAGCCCTCGCCGAAATTCTCCCAGGCCAGCATGTCGACGCCGCGCGCGCCGAGCAGCGACCACATCGCGATCTCGATCGCCCCGGTGTCCGAGCCGGCGACGATGCCGACCCGCCAGTCGGCTGGGATGCCGAGGATCGCACGCGAGCGATCGACGACCTCGACGAGCCGCGCCAAGCCGACGCCCGAGCGGTGCGAGCGCCCCGACAGCGCCCCCGCGAGCACGGCGGGCGACCACCCCGGCCGCTTGGCGCAGGGGCCGGACGAAAAGCACGGGTTGCCGGGCCGCCGGTTCGGCTTCATCGGTGCGGTTCCTTCAAAAATTGGCGCGCCGGAACTTATGGACGCGGCCGCGGCGCGTCAATCCGGACCCGCCCTCCCTCAGCTCAGGGAGAAGCAAAAACGAACACCCAGTCCACGAGCGATAAGGCACGCCATATCAGGAGCTTAGGTGACAATCACGCGCCGCGCTGAGGGAAACGAGCAGGGAGGCGAAAACGGGGTCTGAGGGAGCGAGCAGGGAGCCGCAACAGGGCTGGGATGCGTGGCGCATCCTCCCTCAGCAGGGGCAAGCTATCATCGGTTTGTGGCGCGCTTGAGGCGATGGCGCGCGTCGAAGCTACCGTATGGACTTGATTCCATATGGCTAGCAATCCATAATGCTTCGGTGGACTAGACCGTCACATTCGCCGACGAGTTCGAGCCAGAATTCGATGTGCTGAAAGCGGAGGTTCAGGACGAACTGCTGGCCCAGGCGCGCGTTCTGGCTCGGTTCGGTCCGATGACCAGGCGCCCGGTGGTCGATACGCTTAAGGGGTCTAAGCACCCGAATATGAAAGAACTACGCTTTGATGCCGCTGACGGAGCCTGGCGAGTGGCCTTCGCGTTCGACCCGCAGCGACAGGCCATTCTGCTGTGCGCCGGAGACAAATCGGGCCAGTCCCAGAGGCGGTTTTATCGATGGTTGATCGCAACCGCCGACCGGCGTTTCGACGCGCATTTGGCGCGCCAGCGATCGCGAGGGTTATGAACATGGGACGAACAGTTACACAGGCAATCGATGCGTTGCCACCCGAACGTCGGGCCAAGGTCGAGGCGAGAGCAGCAGAGCTGATCGCCGAGGAATTGTCACTCCAGGAGTTGCGCAAGGCGATGCGGTTGACTCAGGTCGAGCTGGCCGACCGGCTCGGAGTGCGCCAGGATACGATCTCCCGCCTCGAGCAGAGAGCCGACATGCTATTGTCGACCCTGCAGAGCTACGTCGAAGCGATGGGCGGTCGGCTGTCTGTAGTCGCCGAGCTTCCGAACCGTCCGCCGGTGCGCATCAAACAGCTCGGTATGCTTGTCGAGGAGACCGACCTGCCCGAAGGCTATCGGGCGATAGCCGACGACAAAGAGCGCGAACGGGAAGCCTTGGAATGGGTCGAGAACCTGACCGGCGACATCGCCGGTGAGCCAAGATAGGCCGCCGCGGCGCCGCGAGGCTTGGTGGGTCTCCTTCGATCCCTCGATCGGCGGCGAAATCCGCCAGACCCGGCCGGCGGTCATCGTCCGCAATAATGTTGCAGGCCGCGAGCTCAATCGGCTTCAGGTCGGCCGCCTCTACCCGTCCGAGGCCTATGTCAGGGTGAACGGCGCGCCGCGAAAAGCGATGCCCGACCAGCTGAGCACGATCAGCAAACGGCGCTTGCGACAACGCATCGGCAAGATCGACCCGGCAGATGTCGCGGCGGTAGAGCGGGCGATCCGCCTGCAATTCGGTTTGTGAGCACCGTCGCGTCAAACCAGGTCGTCGAGCTCGACATCGAGGCCGTGAGCGAGCTTTTTCATGGTTCCAATCGTGCCGGTGCGCTCGCCGTTTTCGATCTGGCAAAGATAGCCCTTGCCAATCCCGGCGCGATCGGCGAGCGCCGCGAGGCTCAACCCACGGTATTCGCGCCAAACCCTGATCGGGCTTTCGCCGGCAAGCAGGCGGTCGACCAGCTCGATCGGCAGGCTGTCCTCGCCCCGAGTGCGCAGATAGGCCGCGGTCGCCACCCTGTCCTCGAGCGCCTCGTCAAAATCCTCCCTAGTCATCATGATGAATTCGGCCGGGTCGTCCTCGCCGGCGATCTCCGCCTCGGGGATCTTGCTAGCGAGATAGCGGCGGACCGCGCCGGCGCCTTCACCGCAGGGACGGATTCGTATTTTAGTCTCCCGCCTCATCGATAGGCACCTCCTCTCGGCGCGATCTCGAACACCCGCATGACACCTGCGCGGCGATCGAGTGTATATGAGACCCGCCAATCGCCCACTCGGATGCGAAACCCATCGGGTACGCCCTTCAACGGTCGGAGGTTGGTGTTTGGCGCGCTGGGATCGGCTGCGACGCGGGCGATTGCAGCTCGTATATCTTGCGCCTTCGCTGGCTGCACGCGACGAAGGGCCCGCAACGCTGCGCGGCCGATCTCGATCTTCAATGAGAGATGTTCGCATATTGCGAACTTTCCGTCAAGACCACATCAGCGGCGTCAGATCTGGATTTGGGCGAGCGACCGGCCGATCCGCCTCTCCCTCGAATCGGCGACCTGCGGCGCCAGTAGCTTAGGCGGGCTCGACGCTTACGACCAATCTGCGCCCGAGCACGACCAATGCGGCTTCGATCTGTTCGAGCCGCGTTTTGTGATGAATGCTGAACAACCGTTCGACCTCTTTCGGCGGGATGCCGAGGCGACGCGCCAGCCCCGCCTTGTCGATGCCTGCGCACCTCATTGCTCTGAACAACTCGGCCTTGGCGGCGACGAGCGGCGCCAGCCGTACGAGCGGTCGCCCTCGCGCCGGTGATGGCTCGGACAGCTCCCAGCCTTCGGCCATGTAGTTGGCGACCATCGTCTCAAGGAGATCAGCGGCCTGCGCCAGCGCTTCCTCGCGATTATCGCCCTGCGTCACCCCGATGCCGAAATCGGGGAAGGTCACGACGTAGCCGCCGTCTTCCTCCGCGTCGAGGCGCGCCGGGTAGGCGAGCGGTACACCCCGCGTTGGGACCCTTTCAATCGGGCATTCCTATTTGAGGTCATCGGGCGTCAAACCCAGATCACGCAATATCTTTCGCAGCGTGCCGGTATGCAGCTCCTTGTTTACGGCCGGTAGGGACGAAGGTCTGACGCCCTCCGAGTACGAGCATGACGTGCCGCCCCTCCCACGATCCGAAATTACCCGTACCCCCGTCGGCGGAGCCGACGAAGAAGTTCGCTGCTGGTCATGAATCGTGTCCTGTCGACCGTGCGTCAAGCTTCGATGGTGTCGGCAGAGACCGTCGTAGGCATATGCGATGCTTTCTTCCGCGGGTGCGGTAGGCGATTTCCGGCGGCGAATTCGCCGCGGCCTCATTGAAGCATCGGCGCCGAAGGCTCTCCGAATTCTATAACAAAAATGCCAACCACACCCGTCAGCACTATCGAAGTGTTCCTAAGAAAAATCCGTCCAGTCTTGGGGAATGTCCCCGGCCATAGATCACGCACTTTCGTATATCGGCCACCAATCAAATGATACATGTGACAGGGAGCAGCCATGGGATTCGAAGACTTTTTTAAATTGGGCTCGGGCGGTCACAAGCCTTGGCCCTATCAAATCAGGCTTGCCGAAAACCCTTGGCCCGAAACGCAGGCGGTGCCCACGGGTTTCGGCAAGACGGCCGCCGTTCTGTCCGCGTGGCTGTGGAAGCTCGCGGAAGGAGATTTACGAACCCCTAGGCGACTCGTGTATTGCCTACCAATGCGCACGCTCGTGGAGCAGACCGCAAGCGTAGCCAAAGTCTGGGCCGAGGCGGTAAAAGCTGCGTTCGCCTTGGATATCGAGCTTGACATACTAATGGGTGGCAGCAATGAGGGTCGGCGCGGTCTACCGGAATGGATGCTAAGTGTCTGACCGAAAAAGAGTTGAGTGATTTCGGTAAGTTGTGGTTCGATGGTTGTGTCGAGTAATCAGCGAGGCACAACATGTGGACCGAAATCACTCGTCCGAAGTATGAGCGCAAGTG
>Ga0187846_10000270_pt1 | contig 31569 bp, 24 predicted proteins | sample TC_taG_FD_161473 | JGI IMG/M metagenome (GOLD analysis project Ga0187846, IMG submission 161473) | Biofilm microbial communities from the roof of an iron ore cave, State of Minas Gerais, Brazil - TC_06 Biofilm (v2) | ecosystem: Environmental > Terrestrial > Deep subsurface > Cave > Wall biofilm... | reverse complement strand
TCTCTAGGAGTATTCTAGCACACCAGGAGAAAAGTGGAAATGCGCGTCTGCGGACGCCTTTCGTTTCCTCCCTAGGGCTGAAGCCCAGGGTCTCCACGAAAGGATTTTTTGATGAGTTTGAGCAGAAAGACAAGAATAGCAGCGACTCCGGACATAATCTGCTTGCTTTTGTGAGCCTCTCCCACACAGTCTTTTCCATTATTTTTTGTCGGCTATACAACTTTGTGTTGGTTGTATGATCGGCATTCGCAACTCGCGAGCACTTCAGCCAGCACTCTTCCGAGCACTAGCAAGAGGATACGCTAAAGACTCTGTGATGTATTCGTTTTCTTTGTTGTCAGATAAACAAGAAGTAGTATCTCGGAATGGGCATGAAAGCAGTGAAGTGCGAAACATCTTGTCTTTCACATCGTCAACGTAGAAAACGTGTGTAATCCTCACAAAACTGTGCCAGTATCGCGTCATAGCTGCATAAAAAATATTACAAAATGATCGTCCCAGCAAATGACTCCCTATTTAGCGCTTTAGCAAATCTGGCTATCACTTTGTGATAACTAGCGCGACGTCAGGCGCATTAGTTCTGTTCCCAGATAGGCCTTGGCTACCTCAAACGGCTCGAAAATCGTATCATTGTTTCCTTCTAGCTCTGTTGAACGCCAGTCACAGTCACGCATTTCTTCTTTAGGGAAAGATGCGATGAATGTACGAATCTCACTCGAAGACATCTCTTTCCTGCGAGAGTACTCAAGAATACCTCAATAGAGCATCACCTGAGCGATAAGGATACGCCAGAGTACAGGCCTTGTTGAGGGATGAAATGAAAAGAACAAATCTCTCGCTGTTCCTAAACTACTATTCACATCATCCTCCTTCAGCGTATCAAACATCTCTTCAAATTGGCCAAAGCTCACGAAACGGTATGCAGCCTTTTCTTCGCCAATTATGAGGGCATCAAGGCGTCCCGATGCAAAACCTTGCCTACGATACACTTGTGGATTCTGCTCCCTTTTTTCACGCCAGTCGTTCACGTAAGGGTTGTATTCCAATCGCTTGACAAGTCTGTCCAAACGAAAATCGTCGGTGTAACAGAAGTAGAGCATTTTGGCAAGGATATATTGAGTGTAAATCGCTTGATCAACTTGAAGATCCACCAGGGTGAGCCGCGTGGTGAACAATTTAAAGACAGCACATGGCAGCAGTAAGCGATATATGGTGGTCTTGAGATAATATTAATCACTGAACAGAGGTTCTTCGGGTGCTTTCACCCTCACTGCAATACCTTTGATATGACTGAGTGCAGTCTCTGAGGCTTCAATCAACTGAAAGAGGAGCGGTTCGCATTCGTGGTAGAGCCTTATGCTTGCTTCATACTCATAGGCTCGCCGAGCATCCCGTGCAGCTTGCTGCTCCACAAGTCCAGCTTTGAGCTTTTCAAGGTTACGTTGGCTTCTCAATTATGTCCATGAGCTAATAATCGCCACTGCGAGTGATACCGCAGCTGTTATCAATGCAACAAGAACTGTCGTATCGATCATTGAGTACCATCTTGAACGCGTCGCTCTGATAATCTTTCCAACAAATCTTTCCTTTTGTCCTGCTAATGTATCGTGAGAGACCAAACAAGAATAATCAGCCAGAGTATCATGACAAGCAGTGGAAAGAGCGCCGCCAGCCTGGTCGTGCTGATGGTTTCAACTCGCCAGCCGCTCAGCCACTCAAGCTCTATGAGCCGCTTCCAGAAAGATTTCCCGATGCCTTTGTCATCCATCTCACGTCGCTCATACTCGCGTAGTTCATCTCTCATAGGTTTGTCTACTTGACCAACATAGTGGTATGCATCCTGGGTGTCCTTATCTGTCCAGACCATCTTGACCGCCGCTTCAGCAGCTTTTTTCACCTGATACCGATACAAGCGCACGAGATATCGGTCTTCTGCACCCATGGCGTACCAGAGAGCCGAAATCAGAACACCAGCAATCACAAGTACACGACTTAGCTCCCGGTTTGAAATGAGAAGCATCCCACCGACGAGCGCTGTCTCAATCGCTACGAAATAATTGAAGCGATTGTTTTGTGTAAAATAAAAGTGAGCCAGCTAGGTTGAACATTTACAGTCGAAAAGTGAGCCAGCTGAGCGCTCATCTGCTATCGTAAGAGCAATCATTACTCGCACGATAGGAGAACTGGAGATGATCACCGTGGAACAGCATGAACAGATTCGACGTCTGTATCACCTGGAACAGAAATCAGGGAGGCAAATTGCCAGGGAATTAGGGCTCTCACGACATACCGTGACCAAAGCGCTGCGAACTGACGAGGTTCCCACCTACCGGCTCAGCCAGCCACGAGGTGCTCCTCGATTAGGTCCATATACAGCCAGGCTAGAGGAACTCTTACAGGAAAATCGACGCTTACCGAGAAAGCAACGCTACACAGGGCATAAACTGTTTGAACTGTTACAAGCTGAGGGATATAACGGCAGTGAATCGACCATCCAAGCCTACGGCGTCCGTTGGCGCAAAGCCCAGAGAGCGCCCAAGGTCTTTCTGCCCTTAGAGTTTGAGCCAGGACAAGATGGCCAGGTGGATTGGGGAGAAGCCCAGGTGATCCTGGCCGGAGTGCAGCAGACGGTGCAGATCTTCGTGATGCGGCTCAACTACTCACGTCGCAGCTTCGTGATGGCCTTTCCCTCGCAAAAGCAGGAAGCATTTTTTGAGGGGCATGTGCGCGCTTTTGAGCACTTTGGCGGCGTGCCACATCGGCTCAGTTATGACAATCTGACGACGGCAGTCAAGCCACTCGTCGAAGGTCGGAACCGCGAGGAGCAACGGGCCTTCATCGCCTTTCGCAGTTATTACCTGTTCAGCAGTCACTTTTGCACACCTGGGCAGGGACACGAGAAGGGAGGAGTAGAACACAGTGTGGGCTTTAGTCGACGCAATTTTCTGGTGCCCATGCCTCGGGTCGTCTCCTTTGAGGAGTTGAATCACTTTCTGCTCGAGCAGTGTCGTCGCGATGATGTGCGGGTGGTGCATGGACAACCCACGAGTATCGGAGAAGCCTGGAAGAGTGAACAAGCGTCTTTGCTGCCGTTTCCCAAACGGCCGTTCGCCTGTTGTGTCACACGCCAGGTGAAGCTGACACCCTACAGCCAGGTGATCTATGAAACAAACCGCTACTCGGTGCCAGTGGAGCACGCACGACGTGAGTTGGTGCTCAAAGCGTATGCCTTTCGTGTCGAGATTCTGCGAGAACAGGAGGTGATCGCCAGTCATGCGCGCTGTTATGGACGCGAGCAGGATCTCTTTGATCCGCTGCATTACCTGGCCTTGCTGGAACAACGGCCTGGCGCCTTTGAGTACGCACGACCGCTGCGTGCGTTTCGACGCGAGTGGCCACCAGCCTACCATCGTCTCTTGCACCGGCTCAAAGAGCAATGGCCAGAAGGACGCGGGGTGAAAGAATTTGTGCGGGTTCTCAGGTTACATCAGGAGCACTCGGCTCAGCTGATTGAGCAAGCGGTAGAACGCGCCCTGGAGTACGGCTGTGTGCATGCCGATGGAGTCATCCACTGCCTGCATGCGCTCGAGCAGCCCCAGTTCGCATTCCCTGAGCTTGATCTTTCAGAGAAGCCGTATTTAGCCGAGGTGGGAACTCAACCCGTGCAGTTGCAGCAATACGAGCAACTGGTCGAAAGGGTGGCACACGCATGAGTACCGAACTCCTCTTAGAAAGCCATTTGAAGTCTTTGCGCTTGTCAGCGTTTGTGGACTGCTATCAAGCGCTGGCACATGAGGCAGCCAGAACCAATCTGTCGTATGAGCGCTATTTACTGGCACTGGCACAAGAAGAAGTGGCGCAACGCGAAAGCCAGCGCATCGAGCGAGCTATTGCCAATGCGCACTTCCCGGTGCTCAAAGAGTTAGCGGAGTTTGAGTGGTCCTGTGTGCCAGATGTGCCCAAACCCAGGATTCTGGACCTGGCCCAAGGTGGCTATATCAGCCGCATCGAGCCGGTGATCTTAATCGGTAATCCTGGACTTGGGAAAACTCACGTCGCCACGGGACTTGCGTTGGCTGCGTGTCGACAAGGCAGGCGTGTGCGCTTTTACAATGTGGCAGGACTGGTCAATGATCTGATCAAAGCCCAGCAGGAGTACCGCTTGTCTCGCTTCATGACGCAAGTCACCAAGCACGAGTTGATTGTGCTTGACGAACTGGGCTTCATTCCGTTTACCGCAACCGGAGCACAGTTACTGTTTCAACTGTGTTCGGCGCTCTATGAACGCGTCGCGCTGATTGTAACCACGAATTTACGCTTTGCGGATTGGAGCAGTGTGATGGGTGGCGATGAACGCATGTCAGCGGCTCTCTTAGATCGGCTCACGCATCGAGCGACGATCCTGGAATTTGTGGGAACCTCATTTCGCTTTCGCCAACAACTTCAGCGCCAAGAGCAGGAGGCTCAGGTCCCCCCAGAAGTTGTCCAGGAAGAGGAAGCAGATGATCTTTGAAAAGTTGAGGAGACCTGGCGCACTTTTCAACTGTAAATTGGCGTAGTTTTCGTTTGTAATTCGTTTTGCTCAGTCTTGAATATGGTGCAGTTTTCGTTTGTAAATTGGTGCACTTTTCACTTGCAAAAAACAAAGCGATTCCACATGCGAGCAAATTGATCGGTCAGGTAGGTAATTTTAAGCTCGTAATCCTTCTGTAGAAATGCTTCCTGTTTGGCCTTCGCTTTTTCGTCAGGATGTGTTTGGTCCGAACTCACCAGATGCCTCCTTTCAGTGGGAGAGATGCTGCCGACATAACCTCGAAATGTGACCAGGATGGTGGAAAAAACCACTCACCACGATTTCGACCGAGGGAGGCCTTCGCGTTGTCATCGATTTGTCTCGCACCCACCCTTCATCTTCTGAGCAACCAACCCCTGGCCACTATGCCGTTCAGCCTCCCGTTTAGAGAGCACATGCCAGTCGACGAGCAGCTTGCGCGCAATCACTACAATCGCTTTCTTCGTTCCAATCCGAGCTGCAAGCCGCTCAAACTGGTCTTTCCAACAGGGATAGTGCTGATCCCTATCCTACCTGTAAACGTCAAGAGAGTAGTGGCCCTTCTGCACAACGATACCAGCAATTTCCGGGTTGGAGCATCCTCCCCATTCTGCTCTTTTTCATCTTTATATCCGCGAGGCTGTACCGGTAACTTGGGGCTGATGAGTTTGATAGTAAGCCCAGTCTGCTCCTAGCAATTGGCGTATCTCTTCGAGGGGATAGGAATGCCAGCACGCTCCACGCGTTTGTTTGGGACTGACATTCTGCCTGTGAATAATGCCAACATAGAAGGTCGAATCCGGTAACACCGTCATGTCTTCCTTGCGAGAGTTCCAGACAAAACGCGAGTCCTCGCCCACGTTGAGGGACGCAAAGCGATTGCTGACCCAGTACGCCCGCTTATAGCACAATGTGCCGCCAGCCAACCATGGCCTCTGTCCGTGCGGATAGACGTACTGCCAGGCACGTCCATTTTCAGCATCGTAATATAACAGCGTGGAGGTGCCACACATGTCTGTACCCTCTCGCAAAAGAGTCCTTACCTGGTAGCTTAACCGGTGTGGAGCGTGCCAATCGTCATCGTCCCAGTGAGCAATGATCGTGCCCCTTGCCTGCTCACAGGCTAGATTGCGCTTCACACCAGTCGTTGTCTTCTCACTCATGCGGACGTAGCGAATGTGTTGATCAGCTGGTACCAGGTCGTCGATGGCATCGGTTCCATCGTCGACAATGATCAACTCTTTGTTCGGGTAGTCCTGGCGCAGGAAATAAGCTATAGCCCGCTCAACAAATACGCGTCGGTTGTATGTAGGCATGATGCAACTCACCAAGAGATCTTCTTCACCACTCACACGCTTCGCTGTGGCTGGCGAGAGCGTTTCGTAGAAAGGGAGATCCTCAGCTGGAAGAAATGCTTCCAGATCGGCATGCTGCCAACCAGCCGGTTGCAGGTATGAGCCCAGAGGGAAACACCAGGCATTGTCGTCGTGACGCAGGTACACAAAACTGTTGGCATGGGGCAGTTTCTGCAAGCGAGCGCCGCGACGAAGAGCATCGCGGAGAAAGAGCGCATCTTCCGCAAGGGAGGCGGACGGATAGTGCGCCAGATGTTCCCACACCTTGCGCCAATAGACGAGGGTGCCACCGTGAACGTCACCAACAAAGAGGCGGCGGTGCAACTCGGGTGTACACGTCCAGGCCTGCCAGCGAGTCAGATCGAGGAAACAAGGAGTTTCCAGTCCCGTCATATCTGCCTTTTTGTCGAGCAATGGTACCACCTGGTACTGCAAGCGATGCGGCGCATACCAGTCGTCGTCGTCCCAATGGGCAATAATATCACCTCGCGCCTGCTCACAAGCGATGTTGCGCTTGGCGCCAATCGAGGTCTTTTGGGATACTGCTATGTAGCGCATCTGTGCATCAGAGGGAATCAGATCAGATATTCTGTCATCTCCGTCGTCCACGATAATTAACTCGCGATTTGGATAGTCTTGCCGCTCGAAGTAGGCAAGCGCTTGACGCATAAATGCGCGTCGGTTGCGTGTGGGCATGATACAACTGACCAGGGGTGGGCCATTTATTGATGTGATTGCTGGCTGGGAACCGAGGGTTGTATGTACTCTCTGCTCAGCAGTTCTGGGTGGGGTGTTTGACCTGGCCCCTGAAAGGCTTGAGGTCTCCCCCAGGGACTGCGTGGCTACTGCACTTGAGCTTCCCGGTGCATCATCAATGGTTTTCTTGTCGGCGCAGGGTTCTTCTGCTGGCTGACTTTTGAGGGCCTGGTGGAGAATGACCTGGATCAGATCGGCTGGGGCGAAATGTTCACAGGCTTCTCCCCGGCAGTGCGGCTCGTAGTTCGTTTTTTCGCCTCGCAGGCGCAGGCCGCAAAAGCGATCCTGGTAGAGTTGTTTGCTGGTTGTGAAGAGGCGACGGAGCGTTTGGACTTGTAGAGGAGTTGCTGGCGCACGGTGAACGTAGGCGTCGGCTACCCAGACAGCCTGAAATCCAGCGCGTGCTGTCCGCGTGTTGAAGTCGATTTCCCAGCAGGGGCCGGCCCCGTAGGCCTCGTCAAAACCTCCCAATTGCTCAGCGAGCGAACGTTTGAACAGGTAGCAGAAATCACCGAGGCTGTGTAACGTAAAGAGTGGGTGGCGCTGGTTGCGATAGCGAGCCGAAACACAGGCAGCATACGTGTCGATCTGCTGTACCGACCAACCTTGTCCTCTATTTGCAGGCGCTATTTGTTGTTCGTTCCAAGAGATGTTGGTTGACGGGCCGCTCAAGCCGACGGCCGGATCGTTGAAAGCTGCAAGTAGCCGACCCAGCCAGCCCGACGTGACTATTGCACCACTCTCAAGCAACAGAATGTAGGGAGTAGTGCTTGTCGCCAGCAGTCGATTCAGTGCGGCGGGAGCACCGAAAGGCGCCGGTACCACTATCTGTCGGAAAGCTTGAATGCCCGGCCATGATGCTGCATTCTGCCCGCGTGCTTCTTCTACAAGCAGTACTACCTCATGGGGTTCCGGCGTATGGCATACTAGCGAATTCAAAGTGGCGCTACGAGCTGCTGGCCCAGCCAGGTCTGGGATAGCGATCGTCACGAGTGGCTCCATCAGGCACCTCCTTTACGAACGAGTTCCATTCCCACTTTGTGGGAAGGCCCGGCGGCGGTTCTCGATCACAGCCAACCCAAGCTGGTCATCCTCACCCTCTCCACATTCTGCTGTCCAGAGGCGCACAACGTTGTACCCTGCTGCTTCGATGCGCTGGAGCGCTCGCTCAACCGTGCCATAGGCATAGCGCACATCGTGAATGAGGATCAGACCTCCGGGACAGACCAGCTGGGCTGCGAGTAGGAACTCGGCCCAGACATGTTCTTCAGTGTGAATTGAATCAAGCAGAGCCGTGTCATAGCTCTCCCCCGCCTGTAATGCGGCTGTCATACCTTCCAGTGAGCCAATGGTACGAGCTTCAATACAGGCTCTCATCTTTTTAGGTAGGGCGGCCCACAACTCCATGCGTTCGGGATGATGGTGAGGATCGAAAGTCACTACGCGAGCACCTGTGCGATGAGCAACGGCGGAGGCCAGGCACGCCGCCGAAACACCGCGTGCAGTGCCTGCCTCCAGAACACGCACACAACCATTGGAGCGAACGAGATAATGGAGCAGGGCTAGCAGAGGGAGAGTAACAGGATCGCGCACCAGGGCTGTGCGAGCATCGGTAGTACCGTAGAACGACCACGCCAGGGCATCCAGACCATGTCGACCAACCCAGGCACGCAGGGCACTCAAGAAGGCAGTGTAACCATCCCCGTCACCTCTCCCTGCAAGGGGGTCATGTACACGAGCGAAAAGATTCCGCCACTCAGGGTATTTACGTCGCCCTACACCCCCGAAATGAAGCACGCGAACCGGCTGTCCATGCCATGTTGCCTGTATACGCCCACCTACATATGAAATCGAGGCATCCTGTACATGAAGCTGCACATTATAGGCGGCATCCAATTCGACACCGCAGCGCAGCCGAGCCAGAGCAAGATTGAAGATAAACTGGTTACGCCACCCGATATCTCGACGTTCGTCTGTCCATGTAGGTGCATATGTCATGGAACGGATGACTCCATCAAGAGCCAGCAAGGCCGCCCGACTTCCTGCAAACAGCCCATCGTTGACAACAAGTGAGTACGCGGCTTCGTCCTCAGGCGTTCCCACCAGTCGCTGTATATCTGTCTCCCGACCGCCATAAGCTGTACAGAGTATATGCTCCAGGTTACGAAAACCCTGGCCATTCCCTTCGCGGCAGGCCAGAATACTCCCATCTGGACATGCCTCAATCGCAGAGAAGACAGGATTCAAATCACCAAGCACCAGCATATCGGCATCCAGGCAGAGAAACTGCTGGGCATCAATCACTTGTGCTGCAGAGTAAAGCAGTGCCTTGCTTGTAGGGTTCACTCGTGCATGTGGTCGGCAGTGAACAAGCAATGCCCGGTACTTAGCTGCGACCTGTTCACAGGCTGCATTCGCATTCAGAGCAAAAACCACCAGTAATGCATTTTGACATCCACCATTGGCATACAGTGAGCCAAGCATATCATCCATGAGTGTCTCGAAGCCAGGCGAGACGACAGTGGCGATACAGCGTTCGGCACAGGGCGACGCCAGGGGCAATGTGATTTCGGCACGCCCCAAACAATCTAGCATCTTGCCCGTAGATACCTCGACCGGTGACTCGTCGACTTGCGGATCAAGCCAGACGGCATGGCAGTACTCCCAGCGGCTGGTCCTGACGACTAATTCGAGGTGTTGTGTTCCAGCGATGTTAGCCTGGATTGTGCGCGGGGATGCTCCGGCTACAACGTGAGTAGCAGCGGCAACCTGACGGCCATCCGCCAGCAAGCTGAAGTCAGCATGCGAAGCACCAGATGGTACATCATCGTTGAGCGCCACCTGGCAAGAGAAGCGCGAGAAGCGCCCACCAAGATTGAAGATCAGGCGTGCAGGTGGATGGGTGCTGAAGGCATGCCGATAGTGTTGACGTTTGACCTGCACAGATTTTCCTTCGTATCCAAGGCTCCCACCTGTGCCGAGTTGGCCGTAGCCAATGTTGGCGCGTATTGGTGCTAAAGTGTCGAGGTACATAGGTTTCCTCTGTTCCTTTGCTCAATACAGTACTTTTCTATGAGTACACCGATTAAAGCTGCTCTGCTCAATTGCAATGCCGATCAGCTCACCCGTTGCGTCGGCGCCATCGTCAACGATGATCAGTTCTTTGTTGACGTAGTCCTGGCACAGAAAGTATGAGATGGCCCGCGGCACGAATGCGCGACGGTTGTTGGTCGGCATGATGTAGGAGATGAGGGGAAAGGTCTCATGCGTTGATAATGTATCAGAATCCATAGTCTTCCTCTGTTGATGATGAATCTTAGCTTTCTATGAACACGACATCTCAATCATGGATTCGAGTAAGGTTCGATTATATGGGTATCGCGGTATAATGATGTTCCAGTTGTTCATCAATGTTCCCGCTCATTGTGATGTGGGCCGCATCCACCTCTCTTGATAAATCCTTAGATGCTCTCCGGACTCCACCTCTTCGTATGTCCAGTGTTGACCCTCATCGCCAGCGAGTTCCTGCACTCGAGTAAAGTAGAGAACACGCTTTATCCAGGAATCATCGCCAGTCATGTTTCTGAGGTTCTCCCGTTCCTTCTCTATTTCCTCTTCGATTTTATCTCCGACCCTACTATTATTAGACTCATCGAGAAGCTCATAATTCTGGAAGTCATCGAAATTATTATACTGATCTCTATGGACGACTTGTAGCTCTACTATGTGGTCCACGTCCATTGGAATGAAAGACACGTTCTTTGACCAATTAGGTATCAAAATTTGCTCTCTAGCCAAGCCTAATTCTATTCCGTGGTTGTAGGTTTCTAGAGTCATTGGTGGTGCTCCCCGCTCCTGTTTGCGAATATCAGGGTCCATATTACTGTACCAGTTATACCGCTGGTTAGTGCGTGGGCGCTTGTAATCTGCGTAGTTCACGAGAACACCTTCTCTAGCGAGCTGCTGATAGCGAGGAAGGTGTCTTCGCTTGACGGCTGGTAGATAGAGCGTAATCGGCAGCGATGTTGCTTTCCCAGCTGTAGATGGTGTGATAGGTGGTTTAGAGACCGTCGGACCGCCGGGTAACACTGTAGGCGCACCAGCAGCAGTTGGTGACGGGGGTAGAGCAGGCGCAGTAGCTGGAGCAGGTGTTGATGGTGTTAAATTCATTGGCCCTGGGCCACTCCCTAGCAAATCGTGAATCAGAGTATTGAATGGGATCGGTTTAGCTGTAAAATCTAGCGAAATAGATGGTAGACCGTTCCTGTAGCTCAATGAGAGTGATGTGCCCAATTCATAGCAGTACTGCCAGACCCAGTTGGCCAGAGACCATGACCTGTTCCAATTCAAGGATAGCCAGGAGCTTACTTTCTCCGGTAACAAAGAAGCATTAATGAAGGCGTCGAGATTAAACATCAAACGGAGACAAGCGTTCAGCCGGGTCTGAGCACTGAAAGAGACATCACCATTATCATAGGCGATTTCTGGCGTAAGCGTATAATCGCCGAGCAGCTTTGCGTTTCCCCTTGCTTTCAATCCTCCTGTCAGGGTAATAACGTTCACGAGCCCAAGGTAATCAGCCTTTCCTCCAATAGTGCCATCGAGGTTAAGACCAACTCCCCCTCCGGATTGAATAAACAACTGGGCAGTACCCGTATACCTGCCAGCAAATGGACTCAGCGCCAGTTTGATATCTCGAAGCATCCCTGGACCGACAGTAGCAGAAACATTAGAAGTTGCAAAGCCTTTTACGAAAGCATTTAGAGCCACAGGGCCAACCACAGGAATGTTAATCACTCCGGTAAATGATACTTCACCGATATCCTTGCTGAACAACTCCTTACCAAAGGCTTTCGCATTGAAGAGCAGTATATCAGGAATGGAAACTCCAACGCCCAATCTACTAAGAGAAGGTGCCGCTCCCGTTACAGGTGATTGAGGTTGCGTCTGTGGCTGTGGTTGTGGTGACGGCGGGATGTTGAGTCTAATCCAGGACCCCATTGCGGCGCGAGCGCTAAAAATCAACTGCGCCAGGGTGCGATAGTCTGACGCTGCCGGGCCATAGAAGTGCAGCTCAAAGATTGTTTTTGTCAGGCATTTGACAAGGGTGAGGTCCGCCTCCACAGTTCTCCTAAATCCTTCAATAGACCACATATCAACCTGTCCAGGAGCCGGTTTGCTCCCCCCTGAAACCCGACGGGCCTCATATTCCTTGTCATGTTTCTTACAGCAACTATCGATCCCATCTCGTTCTTCCTCACAAACATTCAAAGGGCCACACCAGCAGCCATACCGTTTCTCCTTAAACATGCGTTCGTACATCTTGATTTGTGATCCCCACCGTTCCCAGAATGTGCGATCTGGTGGTGGTTGTGATCCCTCTTCTTGCGCAGCTTGCTGCCGTTGTATTTGAGGTATCGATAAAGGCATTGAGCTGGTGGGACTTATTGGAGCAAAGACACCCTTTGGACGGAGTATGGTATTCATTGAGACCACTGCTGCTGCTTGCTGAACGGTTAAGCGTTCTAAGGGATCTGTCGGGCCGCGATCCATCCCCGTTATTATGGATGAGTTCCCAGTTGATTGCTGCACAACGTGAGTCAGCTCATGCGCCAACAATAGTTTGCCCGCTGCCGTTTCTGGCGCATATTGGTCTGACTGGAAAACGATATTCGGCCCCACTGTGTAGGCCAGCGCATTCACCGCTCTGGCTGATTCAGATGCCTGTGTATCTGTATGCACCCGTACATGGCTAAAATCCTGTCCGAAGCGTGGCTCCATGAAGGCGCGAGTGCCAGCGTCGAGAGATTGACCGGGAGAGTTCAGGACATTGTGGACAATCGGTGGAATACTATTGGCAGCAGCAGGGGCTCCTTGATTGGCGACACGACGTTGGAGTGCTCCTTCACGCTTTTCCTTGCACTCGGCACACTCCCCCTTTGACTCCGATGAGCCACCACATGCGCATTTCCGCTGCAACATCACCCCCTGGCTAGGGCGTAACGCAGACTTGCCAGCCATTGGTGGTGAACGGTGCATCATTCTCAGCACAGCCTGATTTCCATGCGTCGCTTGCAGGCCAGCAATAATTTGATGTCGTTGCGCTCCTTGAGAGCGAACAGGTGCTGCACTTCCTGCACCATTGAGAGCATATACACCAGTTGCACCAAACGCCTGGGGATGCAGTTCCCTCCCAGGCTGCGGTGCCAGCTGCGACTTACTTTGCGACGTTTCGGTCTTTGTTTCGCTTGTCGGTGCGTGCAGCATATTGTCCTCCTTCTTGTGTTATTTATTATCCAATAGATGCTGGCATCAGGCAAATCAGATTGGGGCAATAGTATTCAATAACACCAACGTATACAATGGCGGAGTGGGATTTGGTGGAATAAGGATGTGCGCGGCGACAAGGCAGTCGAACCGGCGAAGACATTTCCGGTAACTGCCACCGCTGCCGGCTGGAATCCACCTGAAACGAACACTATACTCATAGAGGCCGGAAGAGGCCCTTTTGCTTTTGGTTCCGCTTGGCGAGACTTGTAGCATAGCTACTCCTTTTCTCATGCAAAGATTATGCTATGGTGTTCACGAAATCCCAGGTGTTCAAGAATTCCAACCCAGACGGGACAGTAATGCCACGCGGCGGCAGTACCGCTGTACCGAGAAGTACGTTTCCGGTGATAGCCGCCTCCAAACCACTCAATTCCATGTATTGTAAACTTGTACCTCCGCGTTCACCATTCGCGATCAGGTTACCCGTAATTGTGGAGTCTGCTGTTCCAGCAGCAATCTGGACTGTAGAGTTGTTTATTGACTGGTTTTGTGCCGAGTTGGCGCTCATGGTAAGTCCACTAGCCTGAACTACGAGCGCGCTACCGCTGGTGGAGTTATTATTCGCGATCTGGTTACCGGTGAGTGTCGAGTCTGCAGTTCCACTGCTAATCGTGACTGTAGGGATGGTTCCCTGGCCTTGTATTATGTTGGTGCTCATGAGAATTCCTCCAGAGACTTGGAGCGCGCCCGCGTCGGGGGAGTCATTCGAGATCAGGTTACCTGTAAGCGTGGCGCCCTCTGGTCCAGCAGCAATCTGAACCGCAGTGGATGAGAATCGCTGGCTGTTAGGATCGGCTCCCCGGCCTTGTAGCGTGTTGGTGCTCATGGTAATTCCTCTAACAACACTGACAAGGAGTGCTTGACCCCCGGAGGAGCTATTGCTCGAGATCAGGTTACCCGTCATAGCGCAGCGACTTACTCCAGAGATATAGACTGTGTAGCCTTCTGCCTGATCTTGCTGCATCCTGTTGTCGCTGAGGGTCATTGCGCTTTCCGGACCAGGAGTAGACAAAGACACCGCTAACGCCGAAGTCCCCTTCCTGATTGGATTCAAGGCAATGTCATTGCCCGACATAGAAAGTGTAAACAGTCCAGCCGGGCTTGCATGTTGTGTGAGAGCCACCCGCTCGAACGCGGACAGGAGTGCATTAAGCCTTTCCAGCCCGCTGGCGAAGGGGGTGCTGCTACGCCTGGATGCACCCTCCACCACTTTGACCTTCTCCGTGGCAGCATCACTGGACCCCTCACCCAGAACCGCAGAGACCCTGTCAAAAAGCCTCTGTATCGGCCTCCGTTCGGCTTCAGTCGTGGTGTGGTTGTTTTGCGCTGTTACCCGTATTGCCTTACTCATGTCAAATCCACGTGGTAGCGGATACCCTCTGGCAAAGACACTTGTGAGTTGTACTCCGGGATCCAGCATCATATCCAGGATTGTCTTGCGAAGTTGTTGAGCAAGAGCAAGCTGCCCCCTGTTCACAGAAACCTCATCTACCAGGGCGGCAAAGGCCGGAAGACCCTGTTCCATCAAAGTAAAACCATTCTCACAATTTTGTATGGTGTTGCCTTCTATCTTCACCGCTCCGATATTGGCAGCGATGTTGACTGCACCATTAAGACCGGTAAACTGGTTGTCCTGGAAATATGCATCTTGCAGCAGAGCAGGGAGGGCACTGCCTGCTGGTATATTACTGGCCTGAGCGGTAAGATCTATTCCGGATGTGAATTGCAAAGTATCATCCAGCGAGTAACCGAACAGGCCGGTCTGCTCGTTAAAGCCCTGATCGGACATAAATGCATTCCCACGCACCGTCGTCAGTCCCTGGCAGTCACCGGCCGCAAAAATGCCGAATCCATTGAGAAATTGATTCTGACTCCCTGGGAAGTGGAAAAAGCAATCCTGAACAGTCAGCGAGGCGCAATCGACTGGCCGGATACCAATGGAGACGAGCCCATTTTGAAGGAATGCCCCCGCTATTCGGCTCAACGTTGATGGCTCTATATTGGCTATTGTACCGCCTGCCTGAGTGAAGGGGACCACGGGCATCTCGAAACGCAGGCCCCGTAGGGTCACGTTGTCGGCATGATTCAGAACGATCAGGCCGTCCAGGAAGTTGCTTTCTTGCCCGGGGGCAGCCTGAATGGTCACCCCGCCCTGGCAACTTTCCAGCGTTAGATGAGAATGTCTTGGCGTGAGTTGTAGAGGGTCAGATAGTGAATAGACACCGGGGGTCAGACAGACTGTAACAAAGTCTCCGTCTCTGAAGCTATCGACGATTGTCTGGAGTGTGGTGCTTCCTGTCAGATCTACTGGATTGACCAGGACATTGCAGCATGCGCAGAGATCCTTCTTGCTGAGTTTGACCAGGTTGTCAAAGAGGTTACGGCAGTCACCGTTCTCTACGGTCTGGAGTACTCCGCCTGTCCATTCGATCACGGCGAGCGGGCAGGCCCACAAACGTGGGCCGTCTGGTGGTTGTGTGCCTTCGAGGTAACGATGGGGGAAGATCTGAGTTGACGCGCTGGGATCTGCGGCGGTATCCGGTCGAGCAGCAAAGAGCCAGTAGTCGCCAACGTGGAGTGGCTCGTTACCGCTTGTCCGCAAGGTCACCTGTAGGCCGGTGGTGCCCAGCGGGACAGTTGCCCCTGGCGTGTAAGATTTCACTTCTTCTTCCCACACACGCAAAAAGACAACGGGTGTCTGGCTCGCATCCTTATACTCTGCTGGAAGTGGTGTGGGCAAAGTGATACTCTGGGTATCCGAGGCATAGTCTTTCTCGAGCGTGGCCACAAAACCCGTCGTCGAAGCAACATAATCATCCGTAGTCGCGCTGAGCTGAGCAGCAGAGCGTAGCACTTCCACGGCCTGGTTCGCACGCGGCTTATGTAAGTCGTCCACCGGGCATGACAATAGACGCAAGGTCCTTAGATCATCTGCCACCGTTACGCGGTAGAGGAAGGAGGCGTTATCAAATCCCCAGACGAGCGTATTGGTCTGGGTAGCCTGGTCGAGGCCTACCTGCACACGGATCAACTGGTTATAGGCCCCAAGATAACCGACTTGGGCCTCTGGCTCACAGGGGGTTGGGGTGGTTAACCCATCCGAAAAGCTAACCTGGAGTGTTGTTGCTGACACCAGCCGCATCGTCCGGTCATCGAAATTCAAGCCCTCTGCTGCCCACTTCGTCTGCGCTGCGGCCAGTGCCGTAGGGCAGGTGCTGGCACCGGTCTCCTGGCGGACAATGTGCTGAATCAGGCGCAACCGCTGAGCAGTGTCAGGGCCACCCAGGGCAACCTCGCGCAGGGCCGAATCCTCGACCGCGCTCACCTCCTGTTCACGCAGGTACAGGTAGATGAACTCCTGCTGCGGTGGTGCGTTGGCCAGGGTGGATAGGTCTACCCAATCAGGATCGCCCAGGTAATCCAACCAATCCGGTTGCTGGCTGTATTGAATAGGATCGGCAGAAAAGGCGCGCACGCCACCGACATATATGGTGCCTTTGTCTACCGAGAAATCAAATGGTGCCTCTGGAGGGCTTGCCTCGGGGGGGCTGGTAAAGGTCTCTATGACCCGGTAGCCATTATCAGGCGTGCCATTGGGGCCAACAAAGTCCAGCGCAGCTTTGCGCATCTCCTCATTGACAATCTGCTCTTCTTCATTCCAGTCCGCTTCAACCGTGACCCGGCCCTGCTGCATCACAACGGCACAGTATTGCCGGCTTTCATCATACGTTATTCGCGCTATATCGCTACCCATATGCTCTCCTCCAGTTCTTTAATCTCGTTGCCTTTTTCGTGAAGAATATATGCTACATATCGTCATACGCTCAGCCGCTTCGACCTTGTGCGTCGCTTTGCGCTACGCCAAGAGGCTTATGTTACATAGATAATTACCGGAGTCAGCCCCAAAGGCATAAACTCGTCGTATTTGATGCGCAGACTGCGTTCTTTTATGGGATTCTTTTCGCGGGCAAACGCGCCCATCTCGGAACCATCCTGCGCCCCCGCTGAAATCGTTGTCCCGGCTGAGCCCGAAAGAATAGCAGTATCAACGCCGGAGAGAAGCTGAGTGTAGCCGGGTTGCCCAAACCTGTCCGCGGTAAATAGAGGCGACTTTGGAGCTATGCTCACACTCTCGTATTGCCGGGGTAAGACGCTTCCTGCAGCAGACGCGCTGAAGCGTACACAGCCATGCTGCGCTTCACCCACCAGCACAATATCGTCCAGAATGCACTCGCTGGCGGATAGCCGGTGGACATAGGCCGGGCCTAGCAGCGTACAGCGAGAGAGATCAACCTCTCCATCGTTCAAAGCAAGCGTACTATCTTTGTCTGCCAGCTCTGCTGGATAGGCCTCTTGCAAGAGCCAGCGATTTAGGCGTACCAGGCCAGGACCAGCAAGGTTTTGCGTTACCCATTGCATTGTCTGCGGTGACAAGGAAACCTGAGCAAAACGGCCTGCATCGTAGAGTGAGGGGCCGGAGAGCAGCCCATTCAACTCCTGCAGCAGCGCGTGCAACAACTCGGCTGATGGCGGCCTCAGGCCGTCATAGCTGCTGAGCAATGTGGGATCTGCCGGAAATTGTGCTCGCAGGTAGGCCGAAAGCGGATCTCTGGCATTGCGTAAGAGGAAAGCCAGTGCGCGCGGATTTTTGAGATCCTCCTCGGTGAAGAGAGATGAATCGTCCGTGCGGATGGCTTGCACAATGCTGTCTTGCAAGGTAAGCACATCTACTTTGCCGATGCCGCGGGTGCGAATCGGGCCCAGGATGCTGCGCTCTATCGTGAGCTGCTGTACCTGGCCCTCTATCCAGAGCCTGCAGGGCAGCAGGTCCTGGCCATCCACTGCTGGTGTGTAGATTTTCGGCGGATCGGTTTGGGGATCGGTTGTTACCTCTGCCGCGTCTCCAGGATCAAAGGTACAGCAGGTAATCGTGACACGCTTAAAGCCGCCTAGCAGTATGATATCACCGCCGCTGACGAACAGCCCCTCCAGTCTTAAGACGCTCTGTGTCTCATCCGCTCCGTAAAACACCCACTCTGTCGCTGCACTCGGGGTAGGGGCGGGCAAACGGATTAACGAGCGTGTCCCATTGCCCGCGGCAAGCGTTACATTGCTAATATTCGCGAGGTTACTTACATCCGTATAGGTCAATGAATCGCCTATAATGATCGTGCCCGTATCGCCGAGGGCCGCTAGCGGCGTGGTCAATGCACTACCGCCGCCACTCACCGGTGGAATGAGAGGGAATGGTTGGTCAACGGGTTTTTCGCCGATGACGCGCCGATCGTAGGGACCCGCTCCGATGCTGGAAGAGAAGCCGTAGGTATAGGTGGTAAAGAATTGTGCCGGACCGTATGAACGTCGTATGAGCTTCCCATGCACCGGGTCAATAAAGAATGCGGCATTGAGAGGCGAAGTCAACGTGGGATCTGCCGTCATCTGGTCACCCGGTATCAACTTGCCCTGGTCGTCAAAGACGCCTAACGACCGATTGACCATTTGATAATTGCCATCGGCCTCTCGTTCCAACATGGCATAGAGATGCTGCTGGTTTTGAGGGGCAACCGGCAGTTGTAAATCTGCCTCGAGTAAGGGTTGGCTGATCGGTGTCGGCAGCTGCCACTCCGCTGGAGACACCCAGTTGTCTCCATAGCGAGTACTATCCGATACCGCGAAAAGCGGTATCTCGCGCCCGGTAGGGTCGAAGGTATACTGATCGGGACAGCTTTGTGACTGAACGGGGGTTGTCAGCCCAACCGGAAAGCTGTTGAGGCGCCAGAGAAAGACGCCCAGGCGTGCAATGTTATACCAACCGACCTGCCCCTGCCCGCGGCGGAAATCTGCCACGTGGTAATACTCGTCAAACGCCGAATTGGTTTTCGAGGCCCCGTGAGTGTTACGCAAATCCGCCCAGCCCCCGATGCCCGTGTTGGTGAGGGTCCCGACTAACCCTTCCGCCAACTGCAGGGTATGCACATCGGGATCGGCAATGGATTGCCTTCCTACTTCGGGATCAAGATTATGGCGCGTTCTTCCCAGCCGGCGGAAGAACTCTACCACGTGGGCGTTCCAGCCGGTAATATCGAAGGCGATTTCTTCGAGGATCGCCACCGTACCCTTGCGGCGACGGTAGTAAATGGTCTTCGCAACGTCCAGCCGCTGACCGCGGGCATCCAGGCTCGCCACCAGCTTGGTCGCCAGCAAGTCGGCGAAATAGGGGATGACCCAATCATCGCAGGTCTCGATAGACTGGTCTTCCCACAGGCGGTCTATACTGCGCCGCACAATGGCCGTCTGCTTGCCGATGCGGTTGACCATCTCGCGTAATGGGCCACTGCTGCCATACGTATCGGTATCAAGCGTGCGGTAGATGGCAGGCAGCAGGTTCCATAGCTTGTCGGCGTAATATATTTCGTAGTTGTCAGTACTACCTGCCATATTATGAACCCTCCGCATCGATAGTCAGCTTATCGTGAGACAGTTGAAAAAAGCCGCCTTCACCAGGGTCGTAGCGGGAGTCAAAAGTTTCCTCGAACCGCGTTCCCACAGCTCTTGAGAAATGGAAGCCGTGAACAGCCAGCACGCCAGATACATTCAGGCAGGCCTCATATATCTGGCTCCGGTAGATAATCTGTCCGATACTGATCACATGGATACCGAACAGACCTGTATCATCATCAAGCAGGACAGCAGTGACTGCTGAGATTATCGCAATAGGATCATAGACTGGATTGATACGCAGCGCGAGCTCTAGCTTGAGGGGAATTGCTACGGCCAGCCTCACCAGCACGGGGTGATTGGGATCATCGGCACCGGCGAGAGCGATCTTCGCCGCCTTGACCGCACTGGCGTCATCGCCCACATAGATGGTTACAAGTGTTCTTTGCTGCTCATTGTTCCATGCCCAGTATGACCTCGCCCGCGCCACGCCCGGCGCCTGGGCGGCGATAGTTTCATAGTCATCGCCGGAGACGGCGCGCCCAAAGGTGAGAACCGACTGCGGCGCATAGCGGCGAATTTTCTTTGGCGAATCCGGGTCGGCCCCGCCACCGACCGCTACAGGATTGCGTATGGCCTTGAGATTGGGCCAAGGCTGCGTCAGCACAGTTAGTTGCCCGGCGTCTGGTGAATCAGCTCCACTGCCATAGCGATAGGTCGCGACAACATTGTTGACACCGGATGGGAGCCTTGACCCGTTGATACCATCGCCAAATTGAACGTGTGTCAAGTTGTGCTCATCTTCGCGCGTTACAAACACCTGGGCGTCGGGTGGCTGGCCATAGAAGCTGGGCACCTCTTTCCACTCGATGTTATTGACCATGATCTCCAACGTGCTGGTATAATTGCCGCCGGGCGTAGAGGTATTGCTCAAAAGGTAGGTCAGCGGGGAGTTTTGCAGAACGAACTCCTGTCCCGCCACCGTGGCATCCCCGCCGCCCAGGATCTCACGAGGTACGGTTTTACCTCGTGAGACGCCGAGCAGGTCATACAGAAGGCTCAGGGGTGGCTTTAAAGTCTCATTAGACGCAAGGTCTGTCAGTTGCAGATCGGCAGTTGTTCCACTGAGTGTTTCCGACGCCGGCGCTCCCCTGCCATTGGCATCCTCAACCAATACCGATAGGTTGCTCCCTGGAGGAAACGTCGCCGGAGGTATGGCGCGTACGGTTACAGACGGTCCGCTGACGGTTGCGCTGAGTGCCTCGATTAACTGGCCCACCTCTTGCCAGGCGTAGCGCACCAATGTTTTTTGAACATTCCAGTTGTCGATAGGCACCCCGTCGAACCCGATGACCGAGTGGGGAATGGGAATTGGCGGAGTAGGAGGCGTAGTACTGGGAGGCGGTTGGGTAGGGTCTGAAGGGGTACCTGTGTTTGCATTCCAGACCTCTTCACTGTAACTGGTGACCTTCGTCAGTTGATACTGAAACGTTACGTCGGAAAGCTCAAACAGAACAGGCTCACCCACCTTAATCTGGCGTGTTATTGATTCCAGGTGTGCTTGAGTCCTGGTAAGGACAACGCTTGCACTGGCCGTGGTATATGGCCACAAATGGGCAGATTGAACACTTTTCAGGAGGCGGTAGCTTGTCGCACTATTCGGCAGGCCGAGCGGGTTTGGGGTGGAGAAGCTCACTCGCGTATTTACCTTGCCACGCGGGTCTTTCTCCTGCTGAACGTCTCCAACGGTAGCCAGTATACTGCTGGGAGATGCACCCGTTGGAGTCTTTTCCATAAACAAAAGCCTGTCCCCTACGTTGACTGTGGTGACAGAGCCCGTGAGCACCACGTTAGTGGCACTGTTCAACGGAGTGGAGGTATAAATATCCACAGGGACGGCATCAGGAGAAGAGACCAGGGTGTCGGCATAGAGTTCAAATATCTGTGGCTGTTTCCCCGGCCCTGACTTGCTCTGAATAGGAAAACCCTGCGGCAGAGTAAATGGTCGGGAGGGGCTACTCATCAGCGCGGCCACAGTACCATGTGCTCCAATACCTGGGCGAGGGCGATAGCCAAGGATACGAATCAGCCGTTTGACGCTTTCTTCCTGGTCAGCCGTGCGCAAGTAGCTCTGATTGGCAATGCGCTCGTTGTAAAAGGTGAGAATATCGGCCAGGTAGGCCCACCATTCCATCATCTGCAACGCGAGGTCGCCTTTCGCGCTGGGGCGCCAGTTTATCAGTTCTTGCTCATATGGCAGCGGCAACAACAACTGGTGGCGGAAGGTAAGAAAGTCGCCGACACGGTAGTGGAGGGTGCTTAACCCCGGTGCATTGGTGATGACTTGCAAGGGCTCAAGGACGTCACATGGGCAGTTAGCTGTTGTAGCGTTCATTTGCCACCCTCCACAATCACTTTAATTGAGCCTCGTTCCGGCCTGCTAGGGTCGTTATCCACGCGCAGGATATCGCTAGAGCGTATTCGTACTGAGTCTGGCATTTCAACAAACACAGGAATAATGCCACGCTGCCGATACCGAATAGAGACCACACCGGTCACACCATACGAATCCTGGATAGCCGCTTCCAGTGCGCTCCGCTCAAGGGGTGTGCCAAAGGTAAAGTTATTGAAGTAGAAAAATCCGGTTGTACCGTTAGGGAATTTAGCTGTGCTGAGCGCACGCAAGATCGCGGCTTCCACATCTCCACGGAACGCATCCAGCTGAGCGCACACAGTAATAATGAGATCGAGTGAGACGTAGTGAGGTGCGGGCGCATAGGACTCGTAGCCCGCGAGTCGGTAGCGATTTAGCAAATTAATCAGGCCGGTCTGCTGATTCAGGGAAATGGTTTGAGTGCCCCGCGGGTCCGCCGTGGTGAACACAGTCAGCCAGCTGCCTGTCCAGTGGAAGGTCGTGCCGGCCTGGAGCACCCAGGGCAACTGCTCAGCGGCGGCTTCATAATCTTCTGGCCTGACAGCCCTGAATTGCCGGGCACGAAACGCCTGCGGAGCCAGGCGCCGCACGCGCTCGTCGGTCTCCTTATCCGCACCGTCCTCTGCCGGAAACGGATTGGTGACCGCTTTGATAAATCCGATGGCCGTTGAATCTATGTTGGTGATAGAATCGGCGGCCACATTCCCATTAGTGCCACCGCCCGCAAGATAGGTCACCGTGAAAACGGCTCCTGGTGCGGGGACTTCGCCAAAGACGCCATCGCCAAAGCGGATAGTATCCCCAGCATCTCCATCGTACTCGTAGCTCGCAGTCTGGTCGGAGTTGCGTGCCACGGGAATATAGCGAACGGGGTCTACCGTGAAGGCCGACTCGAATGATCCCGCGTCTAACAAACTTCTGTGCCAGATCCAGATAACGGGGGGCGTCTGCTGCTCCAAAATGATCTCCGGTAGTGGCGGCTGACCTGGAGTATCCTGCGCCAGCCAGGCCAGGGGCGCATTTTGCAATGTCCACAGGTACTGCACCGAGGGAATATCCGGCGTATCATTAGGGCCGGTGCGCACAATCGCTAATGGCGTCTGCAAGTCAGAGGCTGGAACTGTATCTATCGCGAATTGCTCGCTATAGCTATCTCCCTGCGTTGCCGGGATGAGGTTGCCGGCCAATACGGTCCGCGTCAAATCGTGGTCGTGTAGTAGAGCATCTTCCTGCTGCCAGAAGATCTGGGTAATTGGTTGATCACCAAACAACTGATCGGCCGTCGGGTAGGCGTGCGTAAGGTGAACCACCTCGCGTATAGCCGGGTCTGCTGTTGTAGCCCCAGCAGTTTCAAGCAAAAGAGAGAAGCCCTGTACGTCACCATCGGTTGTATCCGTCAACACGTGACCAGCGACCCACATGCTGGTGGCTCCAGCTTTCAGGCATATCTGGCTATCGTCGAGCCAGTAGGGCTGAATATTGCCCCGGTTCCAGGCGCTGTTGACCGTATAAGAGGTCAGATTTCGTTTTCCGGTCTGCTCGTCTATCAACCCTGTGCCCGTCTCAAAGTAGACAGGTAGCCCATCGGGGCCACGCGCAAAAACTTTTAAGCCTGGTGGCAGCGATGTCATGCTCTCTAGCACGTCGATTTGCAGCAATACACTGGCCGCTATCGCCGGACCTGGCTCGTAATCCACCAGACGCGCCAGGCGCACCATGGAGCGGCGCTGGGTCGCCGTATCTAGCATGGCCTCGGCAGCGACCCGATCTTGCAGATAGCTCAAGTCGTCGGCAAGGCTACACAGAGCCTCCATGAACATCATGCCAAAATCGGCTTCGGAGCGCTCCTGCCATTCTGGATAGCGCGAGGCGGAGAAATCCGACAGAGCCTTGCGGAAGCTCATGAAGTCCTTCGCGAGGTAGTCAATCGGCGGCAGATCGCCCTCTATCGGGGGGCAGGCAGGCACTGGTATTGCACAGTCCAGATCCGATGGACACAGTGCTTTGAAGGTAAATGTCACCTGGTTATAAAAAGGGTCGAGCAAAGGACTATTCAGGGTCAGCGTGTAGAAAGAGAAATCACCGGGGCTCACCACAAAAAGGGTGAGCAAAGGGCGTCCTTCACTATCTGTTGTCCAGTAAGATGCTTCGTTGACGTGATTCTTCAACGCCTTCAGATTCGACACAGGAACGTTTGGAATGGTCTCTCCACCCGTGATCTCCACGTCGCTGAACGTCCCCTGTAAGGGGACACTATTCAGGAAGTGAACCCACAGCGTTTTTTGATCAGCGCTGGCTATCTCTACAAAATCGATACCATTCAGCGTATTTGAGTTTTGCAGGGCGATCAGTCGATCTCTGGGTTCCATATTAGATCACCTGTACTTCCATACGCTTGTTCGTGAGCGTCTCGAGCAGGATATAGTCAATCTCGATGAGCAATTCTCCTTCGGCTGGCGCCTGTTCAGGCGATGCCACGTTGACATTTATCACCCGTATCTGGTTCCCTAGCCACTGATTGAGAGCCTGCTGTACCTGCATTTTCGTAGTGGTAGTGAGGGCATCCGAGAAAGTAGCAAAGAGCAGTTGCCGCAGCCCGCAGCCGAACTCTGGCAGGTCCGCACGCTCACCGGGCGATGTCAGCAGCACCTGTCGTATCATCTGCTCCACGTGGGCCTCGTAGGGCGTCTGCGCCGCTTGATTCGAGACAAAGTCAATGCGAAACGGGTAGGCGTAGTCGTTACGATTCATGATGGCTCACTCCTTCTTCCAGTTATGTTCCAGAGACCTGTGGCTGTGTAAACGAGATAATAACTGTCCCCTGCACCGCCATATCGGGCGCGACACACAATCCCACGCTCTCCTCCGTTAACGTAAAATCGCTCATCACCTGGCTGTGTAACGTGGGCTGCACCCACTGTACCTGCACGCAAGGATGGAGCGTAGAACCTATCGCAAACGGGCAGCCAGCGATGAGGAAGGTATCGGACGAGCGCAGGGCAAAGTCACCGGCCGCCTGTACCCGTGCGTTAGTGGTGATGGCGCTGACCGTGCCCCCGTGTGGGCACATCATGACACTGGACATATTCAATAAGCCTGCCATCTACATCACCTCCAACGCGCCGTCATTCACGTTGACCTCGCTATCGCCGACCTCAATTTTACTTCCACCACGCTCCAACGTAATGCCGGATGAAGCGAGCGTGATTTTGTTCTCGTTGGCATCCGTAATGGTGATGGTGCCGCCATCGTCGTCAAGCAGTATCTTGTGCCCCGCTTTGGTGACAATGGCTTTCACGCTGGGCGTCGCATCGGAAGGGATTTCACCTTGCCGCCAGTAGCAACCAGCCCAGATGGGATAGGACACGTCGCCTCCCTCAAACTCGATCCAGACACCGCTCCCTTTCTCGGGAAGGAAGGCGAAACCTACATTATCGCCGGCATACGGCGCACAGGGCATACACCAGCCCGTCTCCTGTTCTTTTAGCACCGAGGGCACTTTTGCCTTGATCCGCAGCGTACTCTCATCAATATCTGTCACCGTGCCGCGATACTTGCCGTAGTACCGATTGCGTAAGCGCTCCAAGATATCCAGTATGGCCTGTTCGTTCGTGGGCATCAGGACAGCCCTCCCAATAATCCGCCGCCGCTCGCGGGCAGCGAACCCACAGCGTTGCGCACCAGCACAAAATTCATCTTATGTGAATCAGCCGTAATGGTATGGCGCACGCTCCAGACATAATACTTGCCGGAATGTACGGCTCCGATACCGTCGAGCCGGACGACCGTGCCGACGCGCAATACGGCATTCAGGCGCGCGACATCGGCCTCTCCTTCGCAGCGCACGAACCAACCCGCCTCACGCAGCAGGGACTCTGCACGTAAGGTCAATTCGCCAGCGTCATCTACCGGAGCCGTCAGTATGACCGTCATATCTTTGCCCGAAAAGGCGGCCAATCCTTGCGCATCCAGTAAAGTAAGGCCAGAGTCGGAGGTATCGGCGCTCACGCCATCCTCGTCTCTATCGTTGAAGAGCGCCTGGCTCGCCTTCACCGCCGTTGGCCGGGTGACGTCCCATTCAATATCAAGGGCACCCACCATCCATGTCTGCGGCTGGTTGAGCGTGAGCGTGAGGATGGGGTCACCGTCCAGGTTCGGCTTTACGAAGTAGCCTGTACGATTCCCCGGCTGATCCGCGCAGACCACGCGGCAGAGTTTGCCATTGCGCCGCGCCAGGTTGCGCAAAAATTGGATATCGGATGTACGTTGCATGAGCGAATGTCCATCCTCGGTGTGCGAAGGCGAGTCATCGTTCGCATTGTCCGTGGCGGGGGTAATGCCGTAGTCGTTGAAGATGGCATTGGCGACATCGGCATCGGTGACATCTACCCACTCCTTGACCTTCTCTTCCAGGTTCATGAGCCAGGAGGCGTCCTGTCCCCAGACCTGCAAGGTTGAGGCGGTAATGCTCGTTTCCAGGTGCAGTTTGTGCGAGAGGACGTAGCCGTCGAAGATGCACTGCGCTGATTGCCCATCCGCAGTCGCCACCAACGCTAGGCTGGTAAGTGGTTGAAAGCGGCTGTCGTTGACATATTGCAGGTCCCCATCGCGGGTGCGTGACACCGGCAAGTTCAACTGGATGGCACCGGGCAAATCGGCGTTCTCCTCCACCTCTACAGAGGTCAGAGCGGTGTAGAGAGCGTCATCCGCGGGCGCACCGTTTAGGATCAACTGGTATGAGCTCGCCATACAATCAACTCCTCTGAGCAGGGATACCGATCAGTTCATGGACGCCGAGCGCATCCGGCAGCATGGCATTGTTCGCATCGCAGAGCTGCCAGAACACCGTTGCATCTTTTAGATAATGCGCGGCAATTAGGTCCAGTCGCTGCCCATTGAGCCGACGGTGAAAGCCCAGCAGTGGGTTTTGCAGCGGGAGCGGCAGTTTTGTTACAGTCACTATTGTCCCATCTGTTCTGGTAACTGTGACTGTGCCAGCGTGCGCGTAGCGGCTACCTGGAAAAAACATTAGAACCTCCTTCCAAAGGATTATCCGACCGGTAACATGCCCAGAATGGAATCGGCTGCATTGGCGACATTTGCCACGGCCAGCGCCTTACGGAGCGTCAGCGTGTAAGTATATGCTGCACTGGCAATCTTACCCTGGGTGCCGGGGATAAACACAAGCTCTTCTGGTGTCAACACGCGCAGGCCGAGTGTGGCCTCAGCATGGATGGGATTAAGTAATACGTCATATAATTTCTCGTTAATCGAGAGGCTGGTTACACGCACGGGCACAATGCGGCCGGGCCCCCAGATGAATAGCACCGTTGGAATCTGCCCCAGAGGTACGCTTACATTGGTCGATGAACCCGCTATGCCGCGCCCACCTAATGAAATCCCGGAGGGACTAGCTCCAGCCGAAACTGTTCCCAGCAACTCGCTAGTACTGGATGGGTCAACAGGATACTGCAGCATTTCTAGCGCTGCCAGCCGCGAGTATATCCCTGACGCTGTGGCCAAAGCTTCCTCTACCGGGCCACCATCAGAAATCATATCGTTCGCATCCATAGCTATAGTGAATTGAAACGTCTCGCCGGGCGATCCTTTGACGGCGAGCGGATTAGAAAAACCCTCTTTATCTGAGGGAGCAGCCGCTGGCTGCGTCCAGGCATGTGTAAGGGTCTCAGGATTATATTGAAAGATGATCACATTGGGTACAGGTAACATAAAAGTCTCCACGAACTCGACAAGCGCGCCGCGCATAAAATTTCCTGCCATGCTGCATCATTCCTCCTCTTTCCTTAGAGCGTACTTTCCAGTTGCCGCACGATCTCTGCAACGATCTGTTTTGAAAGCATGTCAACACTCTTATCAGGGCTGGTTATTGCGCTCACACGTAGCGAATCTATACGCCGCGGACTTTCGGGTGAGATGGTAGCCGAGGCTAACCGCTCAGCGATCAACTGGGCCAATCGTCGGCCTTCACTTTCGCTGATGCCCGATAGTTTGAGCGCCAGACGCTCTATGTTCATTTCTGCCATCGTTTATTGCTCCTTTTCGCCTGAGCGCAGGTTGATACCCTGCTTGGCCATTTCCCGGCGGGCCGCATAGAGCACCTGTTTCATGTCGATACGCGTGCCTGCCGCGCATGCCAGGAAGGCTGCGCCGAGCGCGGCTGCCTTGATATCAGCCCCGGTCATGTTCAGCTTCGTGGCGAGGAAGTCCCAGTTGATGCCATCCAGCAACCCTTCCCCGCCCGGCGCCTGCCGAGGAAGTGCGAGCTGCCAGAGCGCCAGCCGCTCGGCCGGGCCAGGATGGATGAAATCGATGATGAAACGCAGACGGCGTAAGAACGCGGCGTCCATATCCCCTTTGCGATTGGTAGCGAGAATGGCGATGCCATCAAATTGCTCCATACGCTGCAGGAGATAGTCGATCTCGATATTAGCAAAGCGGTCGTGGGCATCTTTCACCTGGGTGCGTTGTCCGAAGAGTGCATCGGCCTCATCAAAGAAAAGCAGGACATTGGCACGCTCGCATGTATCGAAGATCAGCTTCAGCCGCTTCTCGGTCTCACCGATGTACTTACTCATGACACCGGCCAGGTCTACGCGGTAGAGATCCATCCCCAGAGAGCGCGCCAGGACCTGCGCTGCCATCGTTTTTCCGGTGCCGCTTGGCCCTGCGAAGAGGGCGGTGACGCCCTGTCCGAGCGCAAAGAGACGTTCAAAGCCCCACTCCTCGTAAATGAGCCAGCGCAGGCGGGCCTGGTCTTCCAACTCGGCCAGGTGCTGCCGCACAGCTGGAGAAAGTACGATATCCTTCCAGGTGAATGGGCAGGGCAGGGGCGTAAACAATTCGTCCGGCCCCTGGTGCAACACGTGCCGGCACGCCTCGACCACAGCTTCGTTACCGGCAGGCGCGACACGGGCTGCGTTTACGATCTCCGCGGGGGTAAGTACCCAATCGGTTATCTGGTGGGGGATTGGCGCGTTGCAGAGGTGCTGCCACAAGGCAATGCGCAGCGGTCGCGTCAGCAGTGGCAGGCGAAATGATTTTTTCACTACACCATTACGCTTTTGCTCAATGGGAGACGAGGTGCCAAAGAGTGTGAGATCCGCATAGCCTTGCACTATACTCCAGACCCTGCTGTCCACCCCCTCGACATTGTGCCAGTAGAGAACCGCCCCGCTGAGACGCGCTGTACGTGCCGCACGCATGGCCCTCTCGACCTGTACAGGCAAGGGAACATCAGAGCCAAGCAGCAGGGATGCATCGGCCACAAGCATACTGCGTCCCTGCTGGGCGCAAAACTGCGCGGCGAGCGTGCGTTTCCCTGCCCCTTCTGGACCAACCAGTTCGATTTCGATGGGGATAGGTGCCCTCCCTTCAGCGGAAGAGGTATCCCGTGCGGGGCACATAGCCCGCACAAAGGCTTGCATGGCGCTCAGATGCGCCGGGTAGAGAGAGAGCCTCTCTTCAGTTTGGGAGGAAGGGATCAGCCGTACAGCCTTATCCAGTGCCGGGTCTCGCCCATGTCCTTGAGTAAGCCAGGAGACAATGTGCGGATCGGCCATCCAAGGAGCGCTCGCACTCCATGGATTGGCTAATCCTTCCAGCGGCCAGGCCATGCGCCTGGCCACAAGCGGCAATTCGGGGCCGAAACGGATGACAGATGGCCATTGGAAGAGGGATGCTGCCAGCCAGGGGGTAGGAAAGCTGGCGTTGGCATCATCTTGCATATAGCCATACACACGCCGCAGCAAAGGATCGATTTCCACAGCCACCGCCAGGGTCAGCAGATCAATTTCTTGCGCCGAGAGGGAGAAATCCTGGCGCAGTTTCAGCCATCTGTTCTCACCTCTAAACAGCTGTTCAATGGCATCTATGCGCTTGCTCAGCTGACTTGCGTGGGCATCTCTGGCATAAAAAGTGGACTCTGCACTTACATGCTGCTCCGGGTCGACCAGGATGCGGTCGACCTCGTTATGCGAGATAGCCAGTCCTTGCACCTCATCCGGCATGCTGGAGGACCAAAAATCGCGCAGCCAGAGAATACGCCGCTGCGCTCGTAAGCGTATGCGCGTCATAAAGACTGGCTCTAGCGAGCCCAGTTCTTGGGTTGTCTCTTCCTCTTCGCTATTCATGGTACCTTGATCCACCAGGCGGGAGCTGACTCCACCTGATTCACTTGAATGCGGACGGCGTATTGTCCGGGCGCAAGATTCTGCGGTGGTTTGAATGTGATAGTGGCACCGCTTCCATTCACATTGAACTCACCAGCGTTGGGACTTCCACTGCTAGCGGTAAGCGGTAGAGTATTCAGGATGACTTCGGTCTTGCCTGCGATAAATCCAGCACCGCTGAGTGTGAAAAGCCCACTTCCATCAGGCATAAGCAAGGGTGTAGCTGTCAGGGGAGGGGCATCTACTCGTGCCGCGATGCTGAACGGCGTAGCATTGGAGCGGATCGTTGTCGCGCCGCCACTGGCCTGGTCGCTTCCTACGCGCAGTTGATAGACGCCAGCAGGTGGTGTGTTGGGCGGTGAGCCTACAGCGGCTGGGAGTTGCAGCACCATCTGAGTGGCTGACTGAGGCGCGGGAGGCGAACCTGAAAGGAGCCACATGCTTGTAACATCGTATTCTGTTCCATCGAGCGTCAGGAGGTAGACGCGATGAGAGGTGTCTTGATTAAGCCCGCTCCCCTGGAGTAGGAAACTCTGCCCGGCAGCGACGGTGGCCGGAACCCGGTCGAACGTGCGGATATCGGGATGCGCCGCCGTGTTATCCGGCGCTGCGAACGTCACTGTCCTTAATGTGCCACTGACGGAGGGAAGCGAAGCCGGGAGGACCGATAGGTCAATCTTCGTTACGGGTGGCGCAGGACGCACATCCGGTACATCGGGCGTGATGAAAACGACGCTTACCTTATAGACTACCGAAAGCCGGAGAGGGGTAGCTAATGCCTGCCAGAGGCGGCTGCGTTCATCAGCGGAATCCACTTCCATACTCAATGTGAACTCCTGGTGGGCATCACCCTGTACGACGGTTTTTATGAATGGATTGTTGTAAAAGCAGCGCAGCGCAATACTCATGGCCTGTTGTTCCTGGGTATAGTCCTTCCCTGCATAGGCAGTCAGCAAGTAGTAAAGGTCCAGGGCAAGTGGCTGCTGCGGTATCACCGACGAACGCGGCCCCATCACAGGCGAATTGCGCTGAAATTTGTCCTGGCAAACATGTAACAGGTAGAGACTCAACTGGCAGTTGCCATCGTTATGCACAGCTTCAGGCTGAGCACCGGTAACCGTGATCACAAACGGTGGAAGGTTCTCTGAACTCCAGAGCGGGGAATCCGTTATACAATCATTCAGCTTAGCAATCAGCGTATCGGTGATAACAGAGAGATCTAATACTCCCAGCTGTCCGAGGGCCATGGTCCTTCCCTTTCATCCTTGCCGTAAACCAATGAAAGACGTCATTTCACGGGACAATGCGGGAGTGGAAAGTGGCCTTGCCATCGAGTTCCGCGCAGATGGTAAAGGCGCCAGGGGAGTGGGTGGCACAATGTGTATATCGATAGTGCCGATATGGATTGTCGCATGCTGCTGCGCCTCTTGCTTATGTGGCACGACTGTCGGCCTGTGCTGTGGCTCGGCGGCCCTTGCGCTTGTGCCACCCTCCTGCCCCATGAAAGCGACGGGG
>Ga0187846_10000269_pt1 | contig 31615 bp, 27 predicted proteins | sample TC_taG_FD_161473 | JGI IMG/M metagenome (GOLD analysis project Ga0187846, IMG submission 161473) | Biofilm microbial communities from the roof of an iron ore cave, State of Minas Gerais, Brazil - TC_06 Biofilm (v2) | ecosystem: Environmental > Terrestrial > Deep subsurface > Cave > Wall biofilm... | reverse complement strand
GTTGGTGGTGTGGTGACGATGCGCGACTCGGGGCGCGGGGCGCCGGGGGCCGCTGGCGGCGTGGGGCCAGTGCGTGTGGTGGCCACCGGGCTTTCGCCACGTGGGGGCTGCTGCTCGCGCAGGGTATTGAAGGTCGGCGGCGGCGTCGCCGGCCGACGCTCGATCACCTCGCCCTGACGCGGACGATCGGTTTGCCCCGGGGCACGCGCTGCACCTGCCGGGGCGGCGCTCGCTTCCGGCTTGGCGACAATCGTCGGTGCGACGGGCCTTGGCAGGGCGTCGTGGCGCTCGGCCGGATTGATGCCGGCCTTCTGCAGCGCTGCCAGCGGTTCGCGCGATTCGTGCTTCGCCACCACTGGCCGATCCATGATTTCACGCGGCGGTCGAACGGCCCGGCCTTCGCCCGGGACGAGGCTGGCGGCGGTCGGTTTCACCTCGATGCCGCGCTCGGTCGGGTGCCAGCGACCGAGGTCGTTCGCCGGAATATGAGTGAATTGGCCCGCGTGCCCGAACCGATCGTTGCTGGTCGCCACCACCGCATTGCTCACCTGAACATTGGTGTAGTTGATCTTCGTCACGTTGATGTTCGTGACGTTGACGTTGGTGATCACGGTTTGGTTGACGACGCGTGGTCCGCCCCAGCCCCCCCAATAGGGATGGCCGACGAATTCCCGCGGACCCCACCACGGCACGACCGGCTCGCCCCAGCCGAGCGCGACCCAGCCCACCCCGACGCCGATGCCCGGTCCCGCGCCACCGAACCAGGCGACCAAAGCCGGGGAATACACCGGGCGTGCCACCACCGGTCCCGGTGCCCAGGCCCAGTAGCCATTGACGGAGACCCAGCGGCCGTAGTGAAACGGCGCCCAGCCCCACGGCGCGTTGTCCACCCAGGTCCAACCAAACGCCGGTTCGTAGACCCAGTGTCCCGTGCTGTAGGGTGCCCAACCGGCCGGCACGTTGCTGGGGATCCAGATCGGGCCGTACTCGGGGACGCTGCGCCAGCTGCCGTTGTGGTCGAGATCGGCCGCGCCGTAGACGCCGCTCGGCACATAGCGCGCGCTCATCGAATCCACCAGATATTCGGTGCGGCGATAGTTCCAGGTGTCCCACACGTCGAGCTCGGGCGCGGAGTAGATGGCGGGTCCGGGGGTGTTGCCGGCGCCGACGATCACCTCTTCGGCGGCGCTGACCGGAATGGCGCCGCCGTTTGCCGGGGTCAGCGTCGCGGTGCCGCCGCGGCGGGTGATGACCGCGGTCGCTTCCGGGCCGATGTTGAACCGGTAGTAGCCGACGCGCTCGATGGTGAATGCGGCATTCGGCGTGTCGACTTCGACGGTGTGGCCGGGGGTGAGTTCACGCAGGTCGAGCGACGCTTGCCCGGCGCTCACCTTGACTTGAAGGTAGTCGGGCGCGACGTCGGCCAATTGCAGCTGCGTACCTTCTCCCGCGCGGAGATACGCGCGCGGCCCGATCTGGACTTCGACGTTGCCACCGGTACCGGTGTAGATGAAATCTCCCGCCGCGAGCGGTGTGTTGACCTGCCCGGGTGCCCAGTCTTGCGCGCCCGGCCGCCAGAAGGAGGTCGGTCCATCGACGAGACTCAGACGCGGCGGCGGGGCCGCGAGCTGGGACGGCGGGGGCTCCTGCGCGATCGCTCGCGAACCCGAGCTCAAGATGAGTAGTGAGGCGATCGAGACGAATAGCGCGCGGCTCATGATGGTGTCCCCTCGAGATGGTTTCTGGAATTCTGCTGGGCGATACGATACTCTACGGTGGCGCAGGGCGAGAGCGCTAAGGATAAGCATTCGCCCGGCGCCAATAAGTCCCGGTATCGGGGAGCGCTCCCGGTCGCGCAGTTCAACGCGTGCGCTCACCGGCGAGGCGCTTTGGGCAATCGACATACTTGCCATAACGCTGCCGATCGAAAGGCGAAGACCGGCTGCCGCGTAACGGATTGCAAGGAATATTGCGACCGCGAAACGGATACGTCAAAATTCTGCAGCGATAACAAGCTGTAACGATAGCTGTATCAAGCTGTATCAACCGGTGGCCGGGAGCGGCGCTGCATGACCACGATGCTTCTGATCCTGCATGGCCTGCTCGCGGTCGCGCTGCTTGGCGCAATCACTCACCAGGCCGCAAGCGTCTGGTTGCCGGTGCGTAAGCCCGCTGGCTCGCTCGTCGGGCGCTTCCGTGCGGTATCGGCCGCGTCTTATGCGAACACCATCGTCGTGCTGTACCTTTGCACCGCCACGCTGGGGGGGATCATCTATCCGGAGTACCGGCTGAGCATCCGCATCGTGCTCGAGCAACTGGAATTATGGACGGCAAACGGGGCCTTCGAGCTGAAGGAGCATATCGCGACGGTGGGATTGGCGATCCTTCCGGCGTACTGGCATTTCTGGCGCCAGCCGCTTGCCGACGAATATGCCCGCACCCGGGCCGCGCTGACCGCGATGCTCGCCTTCATCGTGTGGTGGAATTTCTTGGTCGGGCACATAGTGAATAACATCCGGGGATTCGGCTCATGATCCGGTCGCGCTCGTTTGCGGTCTTCGCGATCGTGTTCGCGGTCGTGTACCCTATCGCCTATCTGATCGCGGTGCAGAAGAACTACGCGTTGTTTACGTATCATCCGGCCATGAACCAGTTCGGCGTAGGGGTGCAAAAGCCGCAAACCGGCCCCGCCATGTACTGGTACGGCTGGATGGCCACGGCCGGCATCGTTGCATCGGCCACCGGCCTCGTCGCCGCCTGGCTGCCGGAGCGTTGGACCAGGCGATTGCGGTCTGGCTGGTCCTGGCTCGTGCCGCTCTGCACGATGCTCGTCTTCGCTTACCTGCTGCGGAACTACTTTTTGCGATGAGGGCGGCGCGTCTCGACCGCGAGCGGCTGAACACCGGCACCCGGTGACCGAGCGATGAACGGATCGAAACCTCTGCTTCGACCCGCCGGCTTGCTTGCCTGCCTTGCGCTCGCCTTGACCGGGGCAGGGTCGCTGGCCTGGGCGGGCGGTGAGCTCGGGATGCCCGATGACAATCACGATGACGAGGGCCCGTCCTACTTCGGCTTCGTCAAGGATGCGCGCGGCAATCCCGTCCCGGACGCGAAGGTCAGCGCGAGCGTCAAGAACGGCGTCACGCTGGTCACCCACACCACCGCGCTCGGCCTGTACAAGATTGGCGGCCTGAGCAAGGACGTGAATCCGAACGACGTCACCATCTCGTGCGCGAAGGAAGGCTACCGGCAGACACGCGTCCTCAGGCGCACCGCACCCGGACCCGGAAAAAGCCCCGACAAACCGAAACCGATCGAAACCGAGTGCCGGCTGGAGCGCGGGTGACCAGCCGTGACCAGGTATCCAGCGGGACTCCTGCGGGTCGCGACGGCGAGCGTCGTACTGTGTTGCCTGCAAGCAGTAGGTAGCGTCGGTCAGGCCCAAGCGCTCGGCCCGGCGCTGACCGGTCGGGTCGCCTCGGTCGCGGAGGGGCCCATGGAGGGGGTGCTGGTAAGCGCCCGCAAGGCCGGCTCCATGATCACCGTCACCGTCGCCAGCGAGCAAGGCGGGCGCTTCAGTTTTCCCCGCGGAAAGCTCGCCGCCGGCCGCTATTCGCTCGCCATCCGCGCGATCGGCTACGAGTTGGACTCACCGCCGGTGCTCGATGTCGCCCCACGGGAGGACACCCAGGTCGATGTCAAGTTGCGCCCGACCAAGGATCTCGCCGCGCAGCTTTCGAACACCGAGTGGTTCACGAGCATGCCCGGCACCGCGGAGCAGAAGCGGCCGCTCATCGAATGCATGAGCTGCCACACGTTCGAGCGGATCGCCCGGTCGCGCTACAGCGCCGCGGCGATGTTCGCGGTGCTGAAGCGGATGGCGACGTACGCGAACAACAGCACGATGCAGCGCGTGCAGCCGCGGATCGTCGACCGCAAGACCGACGAAGCGTCGCTGCATAAGCTCGCCGCCTATCTCGCCACCGTCAATCTGAGCAACGGCCCGACATGGGCCTACCCGCTGCAGACGCTGCCGCGACCCAAGGGCCGGGCGACGCGCGCCGTCATCACCGAGTACGACCTGCCGCGCAAGACGATCGCGCCGCACGACGTGCGCACCGACGCCGAAGGGCTGGTCTGGTACTCGAACTTCGTGGAGAACTTCCTCGGGCGGCTCGATCCCAAAAGCGGCGCGCACGTCGAATTCGCCTATCCGATCGTCAAGCCGAATTCTCCGACCGGAGCGCTCGCGCTGGAAGCCGATGGCGAGGGCAATCTGTGGCTCGCCGCGATGTTCCAGACGGGACTCGTGAAGTTCGACGTCCGGAGCAAGACCTTTCGCGTCTTTCCCCTGCCGGCGGAGATGAATACCGACGCCTCCCAGCAGTCCATGGTGATGCCGCGGCAGTCGCAGGTCGACGGCAAAGTGTGGACGAACGAGGTGAGCCGGCAGGCCATCCTGCGCCTGGACCTCGCCAGCGGAACGTACGACCTCATCGACCCGTTCAAGTCCCTGCCGAAGGGCGGCAACCACTCGCCCTACGGGCTCGCGGCCGATGCGGCGAACAACCTCTTCTTCATGGACTTCGGCGCCGAGGCGATCGGGCGGGTGGACGCGAAGACCGGGAGCACCACCCTCTATCCGACGCCGACCAAGCGCTCGCGGCCGCGCCGAACGATGATGGATGCCCAGGGCCGCATCTGGTTCGCCGAGTTCGCCGCCGACAAGGTGGCGAGGTTCGAGCCGACGACGGAGACCTTCAGGGAATGGGACGTGCCGACGCCGCACACCTATCCCTACGACGTCTTCCTCGACCGGAACGGCACGCTCTGGAGCGGATCGATGTCGAGCGACCGGATCCTGCGGTTCGATCCGGAAGCGGGCACGAGCGTGGAGTATCTCCTCCCGCGCCAGACCAATGTTCGCCGCGTGTTCGTCGACAATTCAACGACCCCGGTCACCCTTTGGGTCGGGAGCAATCACGGCGCTTCGATCATCAGCGTGCAGCCGCTCGATTGATCGAGCGATGCGCGCGGCCCCGGCGCAACCGATCCGCGCCACGTCGAACGCTGATGCGCGGCGGCGCAAAAGCGCCGGCGCTTGTTGCGGCGCGATGAGCCGCTCCCGCGGCGCCATCGTCTTGCTGGCGCGAATAAATAGGTGCATCCTCTTGCCCCGGCACGCGTGTCATCCTGGGGACGGTAGACCAATCATTTGAATTTCCGCTCGGCGGCCAGAGCGGCCGTGCGGCAGATCCAAAAGGGGAATTTCATCGTGAAGACCAAAAGTAGCCGGTACTTGAGTGCGGTGGCGATTGCCGTTGCCGCCTGTCTATCCGGCGCGCCGGCCGGGCTCCATGCGCAGCAGCGTCCGGCGGTCGCGATCGGCGCGGCCGATATCGGCGGCGTGGTCGCGAGTCCCAACGGGCCGGAAGCCGGCGTGTGGGTGATCGCGGAGACGACCGATCTGCCGACCAAGTTCGCCAAGATCGTCGTCACCGACGATCAGGGCCGCTACGTCATCCCCGAGCTGCCGAAGGCGAAGTACAGCGTGTGGGTGCGCGGCTACGGGCTCGTCGACTCGCCCAAGGTGAGCGGCGTGCCGGGGAAAACCCTCAACCTAACCGCGGTGACGGCGCCGACCGCGGCCGCCGCCGCCGAATACTATCCGGGCGTCTATTGGTATTCGCTGCTCCAGATTCCGGACAAGAGCGAATTCCCCGGCACCGGCCCCGCCCCCAAAGGCAACGGCATTCCGGAGGTCATGAAGACGCAGGCCTACTGGATCGACACGATCAAGAACTCCTGCCAGTCCTGCCACGCGCTCGGCTCCAAGGGCGTGCGCACGTTGCCGAAGCAGTTCGCCAACTTCGATAGCTCGTTCCAGGCCTGGGCGCGCCGCACCCAGTCCGGGCAGGCCATGACCAACATGGCCCTGACCCTCGGCCGGATCGGCCCGGAAAAAGGGCTGCAGCTGTTCGCCGACTGGACCGACCGCATCGCCGCCGGCGAACTGCCCGCGACCCAGCCGCCGCGGCCGCAAGGGCTCGAGCGCAATGTCGTGATCAGCATGTGGAACTGGGCGAGCAACAAGCACTATCTCCACGACGCGGTCTCGAGCGACAAGCGCAATCCGACGCTGAACGCGAACGGCCTGATCTACGGCTCGCCCGAGGAGAGCACCGACTTCGTGCCGATCCTCGATCCGGTCCACTACAAGGTGTCGCAGGTGAAGCATCCCTACCTCGACCCGAAGACGCCGTCGTCGCAGCAGAACGTCATGCAGGCTTCGCCCTACTGGGGCGACGAGGCGATCTGGGACAGCCACACCAGCATCCACAACCCGATGATGGACGAGAAGGGACGGGTCTGGTTCACCGCGCGGCTGCGGCCGGCGCCCAACCCGGACTTCTGCAAGGCCGGCTCCGAGCATCCGTCGGCGAAGGTCGTGCCGCTGACCGAGTCCGCGCGCCAGCTCTCCATGTACGACCCGAAGACGGGCAAGTGGTCGCTCATCAACACCTGCTTCAGCACCCACCACCTGTATTTCGCCAAGGATGCGAACAACACGTTGTGGACGAGCGCCGGCGGGCCGCAGAGCGGCGTCGTCGGCTGGCTGAACACCAAGCGGTACCTCCAGACCGGCGACGAACAGAAGTCGCAGGGCTGGACGCCGATCATCCTCGACACCAACGGCAACGGGAAGCGGGATGCGTACGTCGAGGCGAATCAGCCGCTCGACCCGACCAAGGACAAGCGGCTGATGGCGGCGTTCTACGGCGTGCAGCCGAGCCCGGTCGACGATTCGATCTGGGGTCAGGCGATGGACGTCGGCTTCTCGCGCATGGACCAGCCCGGGTACATCATTCGGCTCGTGCCGGGCCCCAATCCGTCCGAAACCGCGCTCTCCGAAGTCTACCTGCCGCCGGATGGCGGCTACGGGTCGCGCGGCCTCGACCTCGACCTGAACGGCGTCGTCTGGACGGTGCTCTCGAGCGGCCACATGGCGAGCTTCGACCGGCGCAAGTGCAAGGGACCGCTCAACGGCCCGGCCGCGGCGACCGGCAAGCACTGTCCCGAAGGCTGGACGCTGTATCAGTTTCCAGGGCCGCAGTTCAAGGGGGTGACCGACCCCGGCAGCGCCAACCACGCCTATTACATCTGGGTCGATCGGTACAACACCCTGGGCCTCGGGCCGAACGTGCCGATCGCCGAGACGAACGGCGGCGAATCGCTGCTCGCGCTCGTGGACGGCAAGTTCGTCGACCTGCGCGTGCCGTATCCGATGGGCTTCTTCACCAAGAACGTGGACGGCCGCATCGACGATCCGAAGGCCGGCTGGAAGGGACGGGGCCTGTGGACGACGTCGGGCACGCGGACCGTGTTCCACAACGAAGGCGGGACGGAGCAGCAGCCCAAGGTCTACAAGGTTCAGGTGCGGCCCGATCCGCTCGCACATTGAACCGATCGCTCAAACCTTGCTTAGGCCCTAGCGCGAGGGCGGCGGCGACCTACCCAGGTGCCGCCGCCGCGGGCGACCTCTTGACGACCTCCGCGTCGTCCTAGCGGCCCTCGATGGACCATCCATCGGGACCTCGCACCTCGCCGGCAATCGGCGCCAGCGGCGGGACCCTGCGCGCGATCTCGCGCGTCGCGGGTCAAGCCGGCCAGGACCTCGCGCCGGGTCGGGGATCGTGCTGAAGACTCTCAGGAAGTAGTCGGGGTCCGCGGTCGGCGTGAAACGGGGGGTGGTGCCGCAGGGGCGGACGCCTCAGTGTCCGCCCTTTGCTGGTAGGCGACTCTGGCGGCGACCAGATCCGCAACCCACTCGACGAACACCCGCACCTTGGCCGAAAGGTGGCGGTTCTGCGGATACATGACCCATATCGGTAGCGGTTCCGTTTGCCAGTCGGCCAGCACGCGCTTCAGCCTGCCGCTTGCGAGCGCATCCTTCACGATGACCATCCCGCTCTGCATGATGCCCAAGCCGGCGAGCCCGGCCTCGAGGTACGCCTCGCCGTCGTTCAGCGCCACGAGGCCTTCGAGTCGGAGTTCGATGCGTTCGCCGTTCTTGGTGAAGTCCCACTCGCCAATCCGCCCCGTCTTCGCGGAAAAGTAGTTCACGCAGCGATGGCGCGCGAGGTCGCGCGGGTGCAGCGGCACGCCGTGGCGCGCGAGATATTCCGGTGTCGCGCAGGTGACGAACTCGACTGAGCCGACGCGGCGCGCAATCAGTGTCGAGTCGGGCTGGACCCCGCCGCGCACGACGCAGTCCACGCCTTCCTCGATCAGATCGACCGGCCGGTCGGAGCAGCCGACCTCGAGCCGGATGTCGGGGTAGCGCGCGAAGAACTCCGGCAGCGCCGGAACGAGCATGCGGCGACCGAAGGTCACCGGGACGTCGACGCGCAGGCGGCCGCGCGGGCTCGACTTCGTGTGCGACAGCGCGCTCTCGGTCTCCTCCACCTCCGCGAGGATGCGCGCGCAGCGCTCGTAGTAGGCGGCGCCGTCGGGCGTCACGTTGACGCGCCGCGTGGTCCGGTTGAGGAGCTTCACCCCGAGGTGCGACTCGAGGTTCTGCACGAGCGTCGTCACCGTCGCCTTGGGCAGGCGCAACACCTCGGCGGCCCGGGTGAAGGCGCCGGTGTCCACGACGCGGATGAACACTTCCATCGCCTGCAGTCGGTCCATGGCACATTATTCAGGTAGGTGAATAGTGAATTCGATTATAGCTACTTTGTCTGTTCATGGCGAATGAATACCATGCCTCACGCACTCAAGCAAGCGGAATGCGGTTCAGGCGCGGCAGCGCCGCCCCGATCAGGCGTTCCCCGGCAAAGGAGACCGACCATGCAGAACCAGACCGTCATAGCCACGTTCCTCGCCACCAGCGCCATCGCGTTTGGGGTGAGGCCTGAGCGGGCTGCCGCCGGCGACCACGACCCCTCTTGGGTCGGCATGAAGATGGCCCCGTACTCAACGGCGCATCCCGTCGGGACCGCGGGCGGGCCGGCGCCCGATTGCAGCGCGCGCACGCGGGAGATTCGCGCGTAAGGGTCCCCATGGCCACACCCGCGCGCGCCACCCCCTCGCCGGCCGCCGCGGCGGCCGCGGATGACCGCTTTCGCGGCTATTCGAGCGAGTTGGCCCTCCGCATCTATCGGCCCGCCGGCGCGGCGCCGATGGCGGTGGCCGTGCTGTTTCACGGGGGAGGTTTCGTGGGCGGTGGTCTCGACGCCATTGCGGGGCTGGCTGTGGCGATGGCGGTGCGGCTCGGCCTCAACGTGGTGACGCCGGCTTACACGCTCGCGAGCGAGCGTCCTTTCCCGGCTGCCGCGGAAGATGCCTACGCCGCGATCACGTGGGTGGCCGTGAACGCGCACCGCGAACACTGGGACGTCCGGCGCATCGTGGTGGCGGGCGTGGAGGCCGGCGGCAATCTCGCGGCCGCGGCCGCGATGATGGCGCGCGATCGCGGCGGCCCGGCACTCGCCGCGCAGGTGCTCGTCGCGCCGATGCTCGACCCGACCCTCACCTCGCGCTCGATGCAGCACGACGCGGCGAACGCGTCGCGCTCCCAGGGCGAATGCTGCGCGTGCTACCGCGCCTACTTGCCAAACGCTGCCGACCGTCTGCACCCCTACGCCGCGCCCGCGTCGTGCTCGCGTCTCGCGGGACTCCCGCCGGCGTTGATCCTCACCGCCGCGGGCGACCCCCTGCGTGACGAGGCGGAAACGTACGGCGCGAAGCTCATCGCGGCGGGCGTGACGACGCAGGTATCCCGGCTGCCACGGATCGAGACCGACGCGGATCGATGGACCGACGAAGCCTGGGCCGCGATCGCGGCATTCCTCGGGCCGTCTCGTGCCGGCCCCGTCGAAATGCGGTCCGCTAGAACGTCATTGTGTCGGCGGAGTTCACTGCCGCGATGACGTCCAAGGAGCTACCCATGCAATACCTGTTCTATGGAACCGAGGTCGTGCTGCCGGCGAGCAAGGAGACTTGCCTCGCCCGCCGCAGAGCCTCTCGTTCACAACATCAACCGAACGGTCGCACACAATGAGTATGAGTACACAACATCTCTCAGTTCTCCGCGGGGCACTCGCCGCGGTGGCCCTTGCGGTGCTCGCCGCCTGCGGCAAACCGCAGGCCCAGGAGGGTCCGCCGCCCGGTCCGCCGCCGGTCAGCGTCGCCGCCGCCATCGAGCGCGACGTCATCGAAACCGACGAGTTCCCCGGCCGCATCGAGGCCGTCGAGTCGGTCGAGGTGCGCGCGCGCATCAACGGCTACATCCAGTCGGTGAACTTCAAGCCCGGCGCCGAAGTGCGCAAAGGTGAGCTGCTGTTCGTCATCGATCCCCGGCCGTTCGAGGCCGAGGTGGCCCGCGCGGAGGCGACGCTCGCCAACATGCGTGCGCAGTTCGATCTCGCGCGCACCGAGCTCGCGCGAAATGAGCAGCTGCTCGCCGACCAGGCGACGTCCAAGCGCGAATACGACGACGCTGCGGCCAAAGTGCGGCAGCTCGACGCGCAGATCCGCGCCAACCAAGCGGCGCTGGACACCGCGCGCCTCAACCTCGCCTACACACGGGTGACCGCGCCGATCAACGGCCGCGTGGGCAAGGCCGAGATCACCGTCGGCAATCTGGTCCAGGGCGAGGTGCCGAACTCGCCGCTCCTCACGACGGTCGTATCGTCGAACCCGATCTACGCGTCGTTCGAGGCGGACGAGGGCGCGTATCTCAAGTACATCGGGAAGGCGCGCGGCGGCGCGCTCACCGTCGCGGTCGGGCTCGCCGACGAGCAGGGCTTCCCGCACAACGGCCGGCTCGAGTTCGTGGACAACCGCGTCGACCCGCAGAGCGGGACGGTACGGATGCGCGCGATCCTCGAGAATCCGGACGGGCGCTTCACGCCCGGCCTCTTCGCGCGCGTCAAGCTCGGCGATGCCGCTGCGCCGCGCAAGGCGGTGCTAGTCGCCGACCGCGCCATTGGCACCGACCAGAGCAAGCGCTTCGTGCTGGTGCTGAACGCAGAGAACAAGGCGCAGTACCGCGAAGTGCGCACCGGGCGCCTCGTCGACGGCTTGCGCGTCATCGCGAGCGGCCTCCAACCCGGTGAAGTCGTCGTCGTAAACGGCCTGCAGCGCGTGCGCCCCGGGGCGCCGGTGACGCCGCAGACCGTGCCGATGGAAGCGCACGCCGCGCCGCTCCGCCCCGAGCGCGTCGCCGCCACGGAGTGAGTGCATGAACATCTCCCGCTTCTTCATCGACCGCCCGATCTTCGCGGGCGTGGTGTCGATCATCATCTTTCTCGCCGGGGCAATCGCCATCGTCAAGCTGCCGGTGTCGGAATATCCCGACGTCGTGCCGCCCACGGTGGTCGTGCGCGCGACCTACCCGGGCGCCAATCCGAAGGTGATCGCCGAGACCGTCGCCGCGCCGCTCGAGGAGCAGATCAACGGCGTCGAGAACCTGCTGTACCTGTCCTCGCAGGCGAACACCGACGGGGTACTCACCCTCACGGTGACCTTCAAAGTCGGCACCGATCCCGAGCTCGCCGAGACGCAGGTGCAGAACCGGGTGCAGCGCGCGCTGCCGCGCCTGCCCGACGAGGTGCGCCAGATCGGCGTCGTGACGGAGAAGAGCTCGCCGGACCTGACGATGGTGGTGCACATCGTCTCGCCCGACAGCCGCTACGACGAGCTCTACCTGCGCAACTACGCGGTCCTGAACGTGAAGGACGTGCTGCAACGCATTCCCGGCATGGGCCAGGTGCTGGTGTTCGGCGCCGGCGACTATGCGATGCGCGTCTGGCTCGATCCGCAGAAGCTCGCCGCTCGCAACCTCACCGCGAGCGACGTGGTGCGCGCGATCCGCGAGCAGAACAAGCAGGTCGCGGCGGGCGTGGTCGGCGCGCCGCCGGCGGCGAAGGACACCGAGTTCCAGTTGTCGGTGAACGCGCAAGGCCGGCTCGGCACGGTGGAGGAGTTCGGCGACATCATCGTCGCCACCGCGCTGGACGGCGGCGTACTGCGCCTGAAGGACGTCGCGCGCATCGAGCTCGGCGCCGGCGAATACGCGCTGCGCAGCCTGCTCAACAACCAGCCGGCGGTCGCGATCGCCGTCTTCCAGGCGCCGGAATCGAATGCCATCGCGCTGTCAAACGACGTGCGCCAGGCGATGGCGGAGATGAAGAAAGATTTCCCGGAAGGGGTCGACTACCGGATCGTCTACGACCCGACGCGCTTCGTGCAGCAGTCGATCACCGCGGTCATCCACACCCTGCTCGAGGCGGTGCTGCTGGTGGTGCTGGTGGTGATCGTGTTCCTGCAGACCTGGCGCGCCTCGATCATCCCGCTCGCCGCGGTGCCGGTGTCGATCGTCGGCACGTTCGCGTTCCTGCTCGCGTTCGGCTTCTCGATCAACACGCTGACCCTGTTCGGCCTGGTGCTCGCCATCGGCATCGTCGTGGACGACGCGATCGTCGTGGTCGAGAACGTCGAGCGCAACATCGAGCTCGGCTACGCCCCGCTGGAGGCCACCTATCGCGCGATGCGCGAGGTGAGCGGGCCGATCATCGCCATCGCGCTCACGCTGTGCGCGGTGTTCGTGCCGATCGCCTTCATCAGCGGCCTGACCGGGCAGTTCTATCGGCAGTTCGCGCTGACGATTGCGATTTCGACCGTGATCTCGGCGTTCAACTCGCTCACGCTGTCGCCCGCGCTCGCGGCGCTGCTGCTGCGCCCGCGGGAGGCGCCGAAGGATGCGCTCACGCGGTTCATGGACCGGACGCTGGGCTGGTTCTTCACGCGCTTTGACCGGCTCTTCAAGCGCTCGGCGGACAAATACCAGGGTACGGTCGCGCGCGTGCTCAACCGCAAGGCCCTCGCGCTCGTGGTGTACCTGGTCCTGATCGGGTTCACCTACGTCGCGTTCCAGGCGGTGCCGCGCGGGTTCATTCCCGGCCAGGACAAGCAGTACCTGGTGGGCTTCGCGCAGCTGCCCGACGGCGCCTCGCTCGATCGCACCGAGGAGGTGATTCGCCGCATGTCCGAGATCGCCATGAAGACGCCCGGCGTGAAGGACGCGGTGGCGTTCCCCGGCCTATCGATCAACGGCTTCACCAACGCGACCAACGCCGGCATCGTCTTCTTCGGCCTGGACGAGTTCGAGAAGCGGCGTTCGCCGCAGCTCTCCGGCGGCGCCATCGCGGGCGAAATCAACAAGCGGATGGGCGGCATCCAGGATGCGTTCATCGCCGTATTCCCGCCGCCGCCGGTGAACGGACTCGGCACGATCGGCGGCTTCAAGCTGCAGATCGAGGATCGCGCCGGCCTGGGCGACCAGGCGCTGTTCGATGCCATGAAGGCGATGCAGACGAAGGCGTACCAGACGCCCGAGCTCGCGCGCGTGTTCTCGAGCTTCCAGATCAACGTGCCGCAGTTGTTCGCGGACGTCGACCGGGCCAAGGCGAAGCGTATGGGAGTCGCGCTGACCGACGTGTTCGACACCATGCAGATCAACCTCGGGTCCCTTTATGTGAACGACTTCAACCGCTTCGGCCGCACTTACCGCGTGGTGGTGCAGGCCGATGCGCCGTACCGGTCGCGGGCCGAGGACATCGGGCAGCTCAAGACCCGCAACGCGAAAGGGGACCTCGTGCCGCTCGGCTCGGTACTCAAGGTCGGCGACAGCCACGGGCCCGACCGCGCGATGCGCTACAACGCGTTCCCCTCGGCGGATCTGAACGGCGCCGCAGCGCCCGGCTTTAGCTCGGGCCAGGCGCAAGCCGCGATCGAGCGCATTGCGCGGGAGGTGCTGCCGCGCGGCGTCACGTTCGAGTGGACCGATCTCACCTACCAGGAGATCCTCGCGGGCAACAGCGCGGCGCTGGTCTTCCCGCTCTGCGTGCTGCTCGTGTTCCTCGTGCTCGCGGCGCAATACGAGAGCTTCAAGCTGCCGCTCGCGATCATCCTGATCGTGCCGATGTGCCTGCTGTTCGCGATCAGCGGCGTGTGGCTCACCGGCGGCGACAACAACATCTTCACGCAGATCGCGCTGTTCGTGCTGATGGGGCTCGCGTGCAAGAACGCGATCCTGATCGTCGAGTTTGCGCGCGAGCTCGAGCTGAAGGCGGCGGCGCACGATCCGGTCCGGGCGGCGCTCGAGGCGTCCCGCATGCGGCTGCGCCCGATCCTGATGACCTCGTTCGCGTTCATCATGGGGGTGGTGCCGCTCGTGTTCTCGAGCGGCGCCGGCGCCGAGATGCGGCACGCGATGGGCGTCGCCGTGTTCTCCGGCATGCTCGGCGTGACCTTCTTCGGGCTGTTCCTCACGCCGGTGTTCTATGTGCTGCTGCACCGCCGTGGTGCGCCGCGGCCGGCAGCGGCCGCGCTGCCCGCTGCGTCGGCGGCGAGCTGAAGGAGACCGGCAATGATCCGCAATTTGGCAGTCGTTTTCTCGGCGCTGCTGGCCGGCTGCTCGCTCGCCCCGAAGTTCGAGCCGCCGGAGGTCGATGCGCCGGCGGCATTCAAGGAGCTCACGCCGGCCGAGCGCGGCAGCTGGAAGACCGCGCAGCCCGCGGAAGCCGTGCCGCGCGGCGAGTGGTGGAAGGCGTTCAACGACCCGGTGCTCGACCAGTTCGAGGCCGATGCGAGTGCCGCCAACCAGAACCTCAAGGCGGCGCTGGCGCGCGTCGCGCAGGCGCGCTCGCTCGTGGGCGTGGCCAAGGCCGATCGCATCCCGCAGATCGAGGCGGGCTTCGGCGTATCGCGCGTGAAGCCGACCGGCGTGTCGCTCGGCCTGCCGCCGGGCGTAGATGTCACGCCGTTCACCGCCTGGCGCGGGTTGGTCGGCGTGAGCTACGAGGTCGACCTCTTCGGTCGCGTCTCGGACCGTATCAGCGCCGCGCGCAGCGACTACGAGGCGACGGAGGCAACGTTCTATTCGGTGCAGCTGTTGCTCCAGGCCGACGTGGCGCAGACCTACTTCGCGCTGCGCGAGACCGACGCGGAGCTGGCGCTCCTGCGCGATACCGTGGGCTTGCGCGAGGACAGCGTCCGGCTGCTGCAACGGCGCTTCGACCTCGGCGAGATCAGCGAGCTCGACCTCGCGCGCGCGAAGACCGAGCTCGCGACGACCCGCAGCGACGCCATTGCGCTCGAGCGCCAGCGCGCCCTGCTCGAGCATGCGTTCGCGGTATTGCTCGGGAAGGCGCCGGCCGCGTTCAGCCTGGCCGCGGCGCCGCTCGCCAACGCGCTACCCGCGATCCCCGCCGGCCTGCCGTCGTCCTTGCTCGAGCGCCGGCCCGACATCGCGGCGGCGAGCCGCACCATGGCGGCGGCGAACGCGCGCATCGGCGTCGCGAAAGCGGCGTTCTTTCCGGTGCTCAACCTCACCGCATTCGGCGGTGTCGAGTCCTCCGAGCTCGGCGACCTGTTCCGGTGGTCGAGCCGCACGTGGGCGCTCGGACCGCTGGTCGGGACGTTCCTTAACATGCCGCTCGTCGACGGCGGGCGCAATCGGGCAAACCTTGACCGGTCCTATGCGGTGCTGGAGGAATCGGTGGCGAGCTACCGCCAGCAGGTGCTGGTCGCGTTTGCCGAGGTCGAGGACAACCTGGCGAATGTGCGCACGCTCGATGATCAGGGCCAGGCGACGCGCGATGCCGTGGGATCGGCGAGCCGCGCGCTCACGATCGCCCAAGCCCGCTACCGCGCCGGCGCGACCGGCTACCTCGACGTCATCGACGCGCAGCGCAGCCTGTTGTCGGTCCAGCGCCTCGACACGCAGATCAGGGGTTCGCGGGCCACTTCGACGGTGGCGCTGATCCGCGCCCTGGGCGGCGGCTGGAATGCGCCGGCGCCGGTGGCGCTGGGAAGCCGGTAGCTTGGACGCCACACGTATGGCGCGGCTCTTCCGGAGCGCCGGCGCGCGAGCGCCCGGGGCGCTGGCGATGGCTGCGGCACCTGATGTTGGAGCCCCCGCACAAACTGGCGGCACGACGAGCAGACTGCGCCTCGCCGGTTTTTTCCGGGGCCTGCCGAAGCAAGTCTTGTATCTCGCCATCCTGCTGTTGCCCGGGACCTTGATCGTGTTGCCCCTGCTCTGGTGGCTCGATCGTCGCAACGGTCACGCGCGGGCAAGCGCTGCGCCACCGCCGGACAACGAACGACCTCCTCGGCGAGATTGCAGAGGACGCCGAGGGTGCCAACACCCTGGACTAGGCAAGCCGATGCGGGCGGTCGAGACACGACCGCATCGCGAGCGTGCAGCCAACCTTGATGTCCGCAAGGATCGCGATCGACTCGGGGGCGTCCCGCCGCGGGGCGGCGAGGTCAAGTCCGTCCTTTAGGTCGGCCGCGAACGCGTCGGACGACAACGTCCGCGCCTGAAGCCGGGACCTTTTTGCAGTGAGCAGATAGTTCGCCGCCACGCGGTGGACCCAGGTCGTGAAGGCGTCGAGTGCGTCCTCAGGATGCCACACCATCCGCAGCGCGCGCCGATAGATCGGTTGCAGCGGAGAACAGTCTCTGCGTGCTCGAGGAAGAGGCTGGCCGTGTCACGTTGCCCACCCATGCTCAGGCGGTGTACCCGCTTGCGCTCCCACGACTCAGGGAGAAAGTCGCCGCGTTCAGCGGCGACTCGCTAGGATCGCTTGAGCGGGCAGGCGAAGCTCAGCTCGTGGCCATCCGGATCGCTGATATGGAAGTACCGCTCGCCCCATGGGGCGTCCTCGGGCGCGGTAGTGGGTGCCAGCCCCTGCTCCAGGGCGCGGCGGTGGAATGCGTCGACGTCGGATACGTAAAAGATCACCCGCCCCCACCATGACCAGCGGCGATCGGCCGGCTGCGCGATCAGATTGAGATAGCAGGAGCCTGCGTGTAGGCTAGTGAACGAGACGTCCTCGCCGCCGTAGCGCACGGAGAACCCCAGCGCCGTGTAGAAGCGGACCGACCGACTCATGTCGTGCACCGCCAGCGTCACGGCGTTGATCGACTCGATACCCATTCCTGCCATGGCGACTGCGCTCGAGAACGCCCTGTTTGCCCTCGGGGGCCTATCGGTGGGAGATGCATTCGGCGAATGCTGCTTCGCTGCCCCGGGGCGAGTGCTGGCGAAACAGGGACCTCCCTCGCCCCCATGGGTGTGGACCGATGACACGCATACGGCGGTATCCTTCGTGGCGACGTTGCAAGATCACAGCGAGATCCAGCAGGACGCCCTCGCCAGAGCGCCTGCCAAGCGTTTCATGGCGGAGCCGTTTCGAGGCGACGGAAAAGGGTGCGTTCGTTTTGTTGGGCCGGATTGCGAGAGGCGGGGATCGACGCATGGCAGCTCCGAAACGGTTCGGATACGGATCATACGGAAAAGGTGCGGCGATGCGCGCCGCCCCGCTCGGCGGGTTCTTCAGCGGCAACCCATCCCGCGCTGCCTCCGAGCGGGCATGAGGCAGCCCGAACAATGCCCTTAGCGAACTTCAGGTTCTACGAAGAGCTGAATGACTTTCTTCCGCCGCGAAGAAGGAAACGCGCCTTCGCTTGCGTGTGCGCCCGTGGCGCAACGGTGAAGCATGCGATCGAGGCGCTCGGCGTGCCGCATACCGAGGTCGAGCTGATCCTCGCGAATAGCGAGTCGGTCGACTTCTCCTATGCCGTGCAGGAGGGTGACCGCATCAGCGTGTATCCGGCGTTCGAGTCGCTTGACGTCACGCCGGCGCTGAAAATCAGAGCCGAACCGCTGCGGCGCACGCGATTCATCGCGGACGCGCAGTTGGGCGGCCTGGCGAAGTACCTTCGCATGCTGGGCTTCGATACGCTTTACGAGAACGGTTACACGGACGCGCAAGTGGCGCGAATCTCCGCCGACGAGCACCGCATCGTGCTGACGCGCGATCGCGCTCTTCTCATGCACAAGCTGATCAGCCACGGCTGCTACGTGCGGGGAACTCGGCCGACACAGCAACTGGCAGAAGTCGTTTCGAGGCTCGATCTCTATCGCGCCATCAAGCCCTTTAGCCGGTGCCTGTGCTGCAATCGGGAGCTTGCGCCGGTCGCGAAAGAAGTAATCTGCGATCGGCTGCCGCCGGCGAGCGCGCGCCGCCATTCGCGCTTCTGGATTTGCGACCAATGCGACAGGATCTACTGGGAGGGCTCGCATTGGCACCGGATGGAGCAGGTCGTCGCTGACCTCCTGCGGCGAAGCAATGCTGACGGTAGCCCATGAGCTCGCTCCCGATCGCGCAGCGCGCTTCGACCGACCGCAACTCGCCCGGATGGCGCAACATTTCAATGGCCATTCTGGGTGCCCGGAGGGATCATGAAACTCCTGCACCGTCCTAATCTTTTCGGCTGGTCGCGCTTCGACGAGAGCCGCAATCTCGACTTTTGCAGCGTGGCGTGGGTACGACCCGGCGGCAATGTCCTCATCGACCCGCTGCCGATGAGTGAACATGATGTTGCGCACCTCAAAACGCTCGGCGGCGCGGCGCTCATCGTTATCACGAACTCCGATCACACTCGTGGCGCGCAGGCACTCGCGCAGCGCTTTGGCGCCACGCTGTGCGGACCGCGCGCCGAACGCGAAAGCTTTCCCTTTGCGTGTGAGCGCTGGCTCGGTGATGGCGATGAGCCCGTGCCCGGTCTGCGCGTGTTCGAAATGCACGGGAGCAAGACCCCTGGCGAGCTCGTGCTCGTGCTGGAAGGGACAACGCTCATCACCGGCGATCTCGTGCGCGCGCACATGGGAGGCAGACTGAACCTGTTACCGGAGGCCAAGCTCACCGACCGCAGACAAGCGGTCGCTTCGGTGGGCCGCATCGTGCGCGAGCATCCCGAGATCGAAACCGTCCTGGTCGGCGATGGCTGGCCCATCTTCCACGACGGCCAGCGGGCCCTCGCGGCGCTCTGCGATCTCTGAGCATTGCACAAACCTGCGCCGTGAAGTTCCTCAGGGCCGTGCGCCTGGACACCTCCGACACCCTCGTTTATTCGGCGGAGGGTGCTGCGCAGGATGGGGAGTGGCTGGTGTCCGGTGGTTACGCCGTGTGCGATCCAACTGGCGCCACCCACCGTCAGCCCAAGTGCTATTGCCTCACTTCATTCATCGGCGTGGTCAGCCACGGGCGTTGCACCATCGCCGAAGTCGTGGGGATTGACAAGGTCGAATACCAGCAGGTGATCGAGTGCCTGGTGCGCCATTTCATGGACGATCTCGGCGCACCGACCTTGGAAGCGGCGCGCGCGGTTGCGGAAGACGAAGCCGCCTACACCGCCGACTTGTGCGAAAGCTTTAGCCCCGAAGTGTGGATCACGGTCAAGCGCGCCCCGGGAGACAACGGGATCACGGAACATTATTCGGTGTTCAAGCGGCTGATGATCGGGGGTCACAAGCTTTGACTGGGCATGAGCAAGCTGTTACCACCAGGACGGGCGTGGATTTGAAGCGCTGCTGACCTTAGAGCACCCGCCCGCTCTCCTGATCGATCAGGTGCATGTTACTGAGATCGGCAAGCAGCGTGGTCCGCGCGCTTGGCTGCACATTTGCCGAGGGGTTGGTCCGAGCGCACAGTTCGGCGCCGTTGAGGTTGAAAAAAACTAGCGTTTCCATCCCCATCGGCTCGGTGACTTCCACGCTTACCTCGAACGGAATTTGGTTGGCGGTTTGATGCGCTCTATTTTCCGTGACGTGCTCCGGCCGCAGGCCGAATAGCAGCTTGGCCTTGCCGGCGTGCGCCCGATACCGCACGGTGCGCGCGGCGGGCACCGGAAACGAGATTTCGTCGGTTAGGCGCACACGCAGAGCGCCGGCAGCCTCTTCAAGCCCGCAGTGCACGAGGTTCATCGCCGGCGAACCGATGAAGCCAGCGACGAAAATGGTTGCCGGCGAATGATATAGCTCGTGCGGCGTGCCGACTTGTTCGATCAGGCCGCCATTCATCACCACGACACGGTCGGCGAGGGTCATGGCTTCAACCTGGTCATGAGTGACGTAGACGGTGGTCGTGCGCACCTTCTGATGCACCTTCTTGATCTCGGTGCGCATGTGCACGCGCAGCTTCGCATCCAGGTTGGAGAGCGGTTCGTCGAACAAGAACACCTTCGGATTGCGCACGATGGCGCGGCCCATGGCGACGCGCTGACGCTGGCCGCCGGAGAGCTGCTTCGGCTTGCGATCGAGCAGCTCGCGGATGCCGAGAATGCCCGCCGCCGCGGCGACGCGGCGCTTGATCTCTTCGTTCGGCACCTTTTTTAGTCGCAGGCCGAAGGACATGTTCTCGTGCACCGTCATGTGCGGATAGAGAGCATAGTTCTGGAACACCATGGCGATGTCGCGGTCCTTAGGCGGAACGTCGTTAACGATGTCGCCGCCGATGAGGATCTCGCCGTCAGTGATGTCCTCGAGCCCCGCGATCATGCGTAGCGTCGTCGTCTTGCCGCAGCCCGAGGGCCCGACCAGCACTACGAACTCCTTGTCCGCAATGTCGAGATCAATGCCGCGCACGGCTGGCAGCTCGTCGTACTCCTTCACCACGTTGCGCAGCGTCACCTGGGCCACGGCGCGTTCAGCCTTTGGTCGCGCCGGCGGTGAGGCCGGCGATGTAGTAGTCCATGAGGAAGGCGTAGATGACGAGCGGCGGTGCCGCACCGAGGAGGGCCGCGGTCATGATCTGACCCCAGTTGAAGACGTCGCCTTTGATGAGGGTCGAAACGATGCCCGCCGGCAGCACCATCTGGTCGGCGGAGGTGGCGAAGGCCATCGGATAAAGGAAATCGGCCCAGGACACAGTGAACGCGAAGATCGTGGCAGCGATGACGCCGGGCAGCGCGACCGGCAGAAAGATTCTGACCAGCACCTGGAGGTACCCCGCGCCATCGATGAGCGCCGCCTCGTCGAGCTCCTTCGGGATGCTGGCGAAATAGCCGATCATGATCCAGGTGCAAAACGGCACCGTCAGTGTCGGGAAGACGAGCATCAGGATCCACCAGTGGTTCATCAGTTCGATCCCGGTCCAGTCCTGGACGAAGGCGAAGATCTTGAAGAGCGGAATGAAGAGCAGCGTCTCAGGAATCAGGTAGGTAAGGAACACGCCGGTGGCGAGCGCCGCCGAGCCCCAGAAGCGCATGCGCGAGAGCGAAAACGCGGCGGGAATGCTGATCGCCATGGTGATGGCGACGACCACCAGCGAAACGACCGCTGAGTTGCGGAAGAACGTGAGGTAGGTCTCAGAGGTGAGGAGCGCCGAGTAGTTGTCCAGCGTCGGGTGGAACACCCACCACGGCAGCTTCGCCGCCGAGATCTCCGCGCTCGTCTTGAGCGAGGTGATGAACATGTAGAGCGGCGGCGTGAGGAAGATCACTGCGAAAACTACGAGGAACACGTAGGACCAGATCAGCGCCGACCGGCGCTCGCGCCTGAGGCTCGCGCTCATGCCTCGGTACCGCGTCGGTTGATGTCGCGCAGGATGAAGTAGGCGGCGACACCGAGGATTGGGAACATGAACAGCGACACGCAGGCGCCGAGCGGGATGTCGCCGCCCTCGATGCTGAGCTGGAAAGCCCAGGTGGCGAAGATCTGCGTCTGGTCGATCGGGCCGCCGTTGGTCAGGATGCGAACGATGTCGAAGTTGGCGAACGTGACGATCAGCGAGAACAGGATCGTGATGGCAATGATGTTGCGCATCATCGGCAGCGTGACGTACCAGATCTTTTGCCACCAGTTGGCTCCGTCGATCGCCGCCGCTTCATACAGCTGCTCGGGCACCGACTTGAGCGCAGCGAGGTACATGATGAGGAAGAACGGCGCGCCGTACCAGACGTTCACTAGGATCACCGCGAAGCGCGCCCAGTGCGGCTCGCCGAGCCACGGCACCGCGTCCAGTCCGAGGCGCGTCAGCACCCAGTTGAAGGCGCTGTAGGACGGATCGAAGAGCCAGAACCAGGCGAGGGTGCTCATCGCCGGTGGGATCACCCACGGCACCAGTAGCATGCCGCGCCACTTGCGCTGCCCTTTCGCCGGGATGTTGTGCACGAAGTGTGCGACGACGAAACCGATCAAAGCCTTGAAGACCACTGCGCTCAGCGCGAAGATCACGGACTGCTTGATCACCATCCAGAACAGATCGCGCTTGAAGAGAAACGAGAAGTTGCCTAGGCCGACAAAGCGCTCCATTGACTTGTTGAGCGTGGCGAGGTGCAGCGAGTAGAACGCCGGATAGATCACGAGCAGCGCGATCAGCGCGATGAGCGGCATCACCATCACGAAGGCGATGACGGACCTGTGCCGCGCGAGGCGCCGCCCGGCGCTGCGCCGGCGCGAGACGGGCAGCCGGGCGGCTTGGACGACGCCGTTGGACATGGCGAGCCTACGAGCGCATGTAGCCCTCGAGCTCCGAGGCCGCCCAGCCGATCGTCTTGTCGATGGAATCGCCGCCCTGCGTGCAATGGGCGATCATCTTCGTCATGATCGCCTGCACGTACATCTGCTGCGCGATGCTAGGCGGAGCCGGCGCGCACGCCATCCACGTCACCTGGTCGGCGTGCGGCGGGTAGTGATAGACCGTGCCTTTCGGCGGCTCCACCTCCTCCCAGATCTTGAAGTCGCGCATGCTCTCGAACGAGGGAATGTCGTAACCGCCGCTTGCGATGACGATCTTCTCGACGTTGGGCCGCTGCAGCAAATGCGTGAGCAGACTCTTCGCCGCCGGCTTGTTCTTCGAGAACTTCCACACGCCCCACAAGAACGGCAGGAACGGTGCATAGCGTCCCTGCGGCCCCTTCGGCATCTCGAAGGTCCACAGCTGCTCGGCGACTTTCAGGTTGTCGCGCTTGGCGACCGCCCACGCGCTCGGCGGGTTCAAGATGAGCGAGCCCTGCCCGGAGATGAGGTAGCGGTTGTTCGAGGCGTCATCCCAGGCGAATACATCGGGCGGCAGCGCCTTCACCAGCCGCTGCGAGTACTCGAGCACGCGCTTCACCGCGTCCGACTTCGCGGTGATGTTGCCTTTGTCGTCGACGAGCTGCGCGCCGTACGAGGCGAAAAGCGAGCCGACCCAGTCGACCGAGTCGGTGGTCTGGCCAAGGCCGAGGCCGAATGGATTGCCGGCTTTGAACGCCTTCTCCGCGGCGACGACGAAGTTGTCCCAGGTCCAGTTGTCGGCTTCCTTGGTCGGCGGCTTACCCGCCGGGTACATCGCGAGGATATCGATGCCGCAGTGCGATTTGAGGAGGTCGATGCGGGCACAGGGCGGCTTAACCTGCGTGCCGGTGACCGCCGGCACGCCTAGCCAGTGGCCCTGGCTCTTGCCGAGGTACTCCATGGCCGGCGACACCTTGCCGTACTGCTTCAAGAGACCGCCCATCACATCGTCGACCGGCTCCAGGCTCTTGGCGAGCGACAGCGGATACCAGGCGAGGAACTGCAAAATGTCGTGGCCGGACTGCGCCTGCGATTCCGCGGTCGCCGTCATCATGATCTTGTTGCCCTGCGACGTGATGTAGTCGATCTTGAGATCGACTTTTTCCTTCTTCGCCCATTCCTGGCAGAGCGCGGTGAGCGTGTCGTTCGCGCCCGGCACCCAATGGTCCCAGAACCCGATCGAGAGTTTTCCGGCGGCGTGCGAAGTGCGTATGTAAGGCGCGCCGATCAGGGCGGCACTCGCCGCCGCAGCCGTGCCGAGAAAGCGGCGCCGAGAGATTGGTTTGCGACTCATGGGACCCCTCCTCAGGAGCAAGAATGAGTACTGCAGAATGCTACTCCGATTTGCGTTCATAGATCTTAAGAAGCGCTGCCGAATCCAGTTCGCTGAAGCCGAGATGGACCAGCATGCGGTACAGGGACAGCGCCTCGGCCGTCATAGGCAGCGGCGCCTTGAGGGCGCCGCCAAATTCGTTCAGCATCTCAAGGTCCTTGAGGAGCTGCCGTGCGTAGCCCTGCGGCGCGAAATCGCGCCGCAACATACGCGGATAGACCTTCTGCAGCAGGGTGCTCTCGGCGTAGCCGCCGGCAAGGCACTCCGGAATGCGCCCGGCGTCCAGGCCCGCCGCCTCGGCGAGCACCACCGCCTCCGCCATGATCGCGTGGCCGCAGCCGACCAGAAGCTGATTGATCATCTTCGCGGCAAGCCCACTGCCTGACGGCCCCATCCAGGTGAAGCGCGCCGCAATGTCCGCCATGAGCGGCCGAATGCGTTCGATGTCCGCCGCATCGCCGCCCGCCATTACGGTGAGCTGGCCGGCGCCCGAGGCAGGCGGCCCACCTGAGACCGGAGCGTCCACCCAGCCGCAGCCAGCACCTTCGCGCAGCTGGATCGCGAAGGCCTTTCCCTGTTCGACCTTAACTGTGGAAAAATCGACGACCAATTGCGGCGTCCGCAAGCTGCTCGCGACGCCGTGGTCGGTGAATACCGCCTGCTCAACCGCCTCTGTCGTCGGCAGATTCAGCAGCACAAAATCCGCGCCTCGCGCGGCATCCCCGGGTGATTGCGCCGCGCGCGCCCCCGCCGCTCGCGCCGCTTCGGTCTTCTCGGGCAGGATGTCGTAGGCGGCGACCTCATGGCCAAGCGAGAGGAGCCGCTTAACCATCGGCAAGCCCATCAGCCCGACTCCAACGTATCCGAGGCGCATTGGCGTCACTCCATCCCGTAAATCCGTATCGCATTGTCATAAAACAGCGCGCGCTGCTCGACCGCCGACAGATCCCGAACGATCTCGCGGAAGCCGTCGAAGATGGTCCCGAAGGTGGCGCATAAGCGATCCACGGGAAAGTTGCTCGCGAACATGCAGCGCTGGACGCCGAAGACATCGATCACCGTGCGCACGATGTCCCGGTTCGCCTCGACCGTCCACGGCTTTCCCGCCTGACCGAGGCCGGAAATCTTCACCGCCGCATTGGGGCAAGCCGCGAAAGTCCTCATCGCGCGCTTCCAGCCCGCAATGCCTGCGGGCCTGCGATCCGCAGGCAGGCCGGCATGGTTGAGGATGATCTGCGTGTCCGCAAAATCCACGGCGAGCCTTGCCGCTTCGGCAAGGTATCGCCACTGCGTCTGCAGGTCGAAGCGGAGGTTGCAACGCGCCAGCACGGCGAACCCGGCGCGCCATCTCGCGTCGCCCATGGCGCCGGCCGGCGGCTTGTGGCGAACGCTTCGTACAAAGGGAAAAGCGGCTTGCTGCTCGAGGACCTGCGCAGCGTCGTCGCGATCGAGCCGGGCCTGCGCCACTGCGACCGTCGGTAATCCATGCTCACGCCGCAGCTGGTCGACGTAGCGCATCTCGCCGACCGGATCCGCGGGGTCCCATTCGGTCTCGACATAAACCGACCGTTCGACCTGGAAACCGGCCGCGTCGCGCAGATAGTCGGGCGGCAGGTAGCGCCGCCGGAGCGCGTGGTAGTCGCCGTAACGGAACGGAATCGGGGGCGCATCGTTGAGCCACGGATGATAGTTCAGCGTCGGGTCCCAGAAATGCTGGTGCGCGTCGACGATCGCAAAGCCCGGCGTTGCCACACGAAAGTCCTCCTTCGCGGAATTCATAGTATCCTCAACTGAATCGGACGCTGCGTCGACGAGGCAGACTGAGCGGAGCAAGGAAACGCTCTAGAGCGGAACCGTGTGCCGGTTTGACGCTTTAAATCTAGACCGCTCACTGCGCGCACGCGCCTGGGTGCGTGCCCTGATCAACGCGGCATCGCGAATAATCTGCTGCAGTTCGTACCTGCGGACAAAGGGCGGCATACGCCATGGCGCCTGAGCGCGACGCTCCGGGTTACCTACCGGCCCCCGAGGCGGCGCAACGCCGCTACACTATTTCTGGACTACCGTGAGTCGGGAGCGCCCATCGGCCGGAGGATTCCGGGCGGGTCGCTCGGCTCAACGGGCAACACAGCGCGAGGCGGAGGCACGGAGGCTCGATGAGGCGGTGGGCACATCGGTTCGCGATCGGTTGTTCGGCCGTGCTGCTAGCGGGTTGCGCGGGCGCTCCGGTCGGCCCGCAAGACGTACGCGTGCCGCCTGAAGCGACGGTTGGCAGTGCGGTCGAGCTCTACGGCGAACACCCGCTCGCGATAAGCGTTGCAGTGGGCGCGCCGGGTGTCGCCCACGTCGCCGCGATCACGACGAGCGGTACGCTGCTGCATTTTGTCGTCGACCAAGACGGCAAGGTTGACCGCCGCGACCTCGCCCGGGTCGACCCGAATGAAGCTCGCGATCTCGCGATCGGGGCCGACGGCGCCATTCACCTGCTGCTCGGCGCGCGGTACGTGCGGTTTTCAGACCGGGGGCGCGAGGAGGCGGACGGCACCTACTGCGAACGCCTCGCGCTCACGCCCACGCAAGTGCTCTGCACCGCTGAGCTCTACCCAGAGAGCACGCCCGGGAGCGTTGGCCCGGGGCGGAGCTACGCTTTCGGCCCGTCAGGGCCCTTGCGGGGGAGGAAGGCCGTCATCGGCAGATTCGACGCCGGCGCGTGGTCGGCGATCGCCGTGCTCGAGCCCGACTCCGATTGGGACACGCAGTCTGCGACCCTCTACGCGGCGCCTGACGGCGTGGTGCAGGTGCTCTATCGCGTTGCGGGCCCGGTGAACGCCTTGCTCCAGTCAAGCATGACGCGCGTCGCAGCGTTTCGGGTGCCGCAATCGGATGGCCTGCCGCCGGCGGCGCTGACCGGCGTCGACGTCTGGGAATTCGTGCCGGGAAGCGAGCCTTCGGTCCTGCCGCCGAATAGGGCGGCGAGCGCCCTGCCGCCGGATCCGGGGGCGGGCGATTTCGGATTCGTCGAGCCCTTCTGGAGGCGGTATGGCACCGCGCAAGCGGCGGCCGACGGGCCGCTGGTCGCACTGGTACGGCCGGCGGGGTTGGCCTACACCAGGTTCCCATCCGACCAGGCGCAGCCGCTGATTGCGCAGGATGCATCGGATGTCTTGCTCGTCAAGGACGGGCGACTGCTGCGCGAGATGCCCGTTCGGGCGGAGGACTCGGGTTGGACTTCCTTCGTGCTCACCAGGGTGGTGGCGCCGGCCGGCGCGAGCCGCTTCCATCTGGTAACGGTGTCGAAGGACGATCTCTTCGGGTTCGTCATGAAGGCGCGCTACCTCGAGATCGTCACCGAGCGCTGGTCGACGCCGGTGGAGCTGGGACGGGTCGCGGACCGGCCGGATCTGGTCAAGATCGCTGCCGGGGAAGACGGTCGCGCGTTCGTCGTCCTGCCGCTCGCCGCGGAGCACCTCGTCGGTCGCTGGATCACGCTGCACCCGTGAGCGCGCCGGCTCGTCGCGCGCGCGACGCGCCCTCACAGCGGAGCGCGCGCCGCACAATAGATAGGGAACGCTAACGAGTCACCAAGGGAGGCCGTCATGAAAGGTTGGTTAGTCGGGTTGCTCGCGCTCCTCAGCGCACCGGTGATCGCGCAGCAGCCGCCGCAAATTGCGTTCGATTCGGTTCCGGACCTGCTGCAGCTGCCGAAGGACACGTACCTCGGTGAGGCGACCGGCGTGGCGGTCAACTCCAAGGGGCATATTTTCGTGCTCTCGCGCGGCAACACGACCGGCCCGGCGTTCGCCGCCGCCGCCGCCCAGCTGCTCGAGTTCGGCCCGGACGGCAAATTCATCCGCGAGATCGGCAAGAACCTGTACGCCTGGTCGTTCGGCCATACCGTGCGCATCGATCGGAGCGACAACATCTGGGCGGTGGACAAAGGCTCGGACATGGTCATCGAGTTCAATCCGCAGGGGCGCGTGCTGATGGTGTTCGGCCGCAAGCCCGAGGCCTCGGACGAGAACGCCGTGCCCTACAAGCGCGAAGGCCCGCCGCCGCGCCACGAGGATGGGCGATTCAGGCAACCGACCGACGTCACCTGGGATCGGGCTGGCAACATCTTCATCAGCGACGGCTATGTGAATTCGCGCGTCGCGAAGTTCGACCGGAACGGCAACTGGGTCAAATCCTGGGGCGAGCGGGGCGTGAAGCCCGGCGAGTTCAACACGCCGCACAGCATCGCGTCCGACGCGCAGGGCAACATTTACGTGGCCGACCGCTTCAACCGGCGGATTCAGGTGTTCGACGGCGACGGCAATTTCCTGCGCGCGATCACGATCGATGTCCCGTTCGATCACGATGCGCGCGCGGCGATCGGCAACAAGCCGGACCCGAACGCGACCTCCGGGACCTTTGCGCCCGGCGCGCCGTGGGCGGTCTGCATTACGCCCGGACCGAACCAGGTGCTGTACAGTGCCGACGCCTACCCAGGCCGGGTCTACAAGCTCAGCCTGGACGGGCGGGTTCTAGGCGTGCTCGGCGAGGCGGGCAAGCAACCCAAGCAGTTCGGCTGGGTTCACGAGATGGCGTGCCCGTCCGAAAACGTGATCTTCGTGGCCGAAATATTGAACTGGCGGGTGCAGAAGCTGATCCTGCATCCGTAGCGACTGCCGTTCTAGCGAGGAGTGAGCGGCTCGGCGCGCGGCGCGCGCCGAGCCGGGCAACCAAGGGGGAAATCATGAAGAAGCTGCTAGTCACGGTGGCGGCGGCACTGAGCTTCAGCGCCGTCGCGCAGCCACGCGATTTCGATGCGGTGCAGATCAAGGCGACCAAGGTTGCCGATCACATCTACATGTTGGAGGGGGAGGGCGGCAACATCGGCGTCTCGGCGGGCGACGATGGCGTGTTCCTGATCGACGATCAGTACGCGCCGCTCACGCCGAAGATCGTTGCTGCGGTCAAGGCGCTCTCCGACAAGCCGATCCGCTTCCTGATCAATACGCACTGGCACGGCGACCATACCGGCGGCAATGAGAACCTCGGCAAGGCGGGCGTCGTGATCATTGCGCAAGACAATGTCTACAAGCGCCTCGCGGCCGGGGGCGTGATCGCGCTCCTAAAGCAAAGCTATCCGCCGGCGGCGAAGGTCGCCCTGCCGGTCATCACCTTCAGCGACGCCGCGACGCTGCACCTCAACGGCGACGACGTGACGGCGCATCATTTCGCGCCGGCGCACACCGACGGCGATTCGTACGTGCAGTTTCGCAAAGCGAACGTGATCCACTCGGGGGACGTGTTCGCCGCGTACCGGTATCCGTTCATCGACGTCGAGAGCGGCGGCTCGGTGCGGGGCGTGGTCCAGGCGACCGACCTCCTGCTGTCGATACTCGACGACAACACCAAGGTCATTCCCGGCCATGGGCCGCTGTCGGGCAAGAAGGACGTGATGGCCTATCGCGAGATGATTGCGACCGTTGCGGATCGAGTCGAGGCCCTGGTCAAGTCGGGAAAGACCCTACAGCAGGTGATCGAGGCGAAGCCGACGCGCGAATTCGACGCGGTATGGGGCAAGTTCAGGAAGCCTGACGCCTTCGTCGAGGTCGTGTATTCCGGATTCGGGCCCCGCCTGCCGGCCGCCAAAATGACCGAAGCGCGGCGTCGATTCGGGCTCGAGGCGGTTCGATAGCAGTAGTGCTTGGTTCCATTGGCATAGGATGGGGCGCGGCCGGGCGCGCCCCTCGCCTGCGGCAACAGCCGGTAAGAGGGCGTTAAACTAGGCAGGCTCGCGGCAGTCGAACGACTGCGCGCGAGCGCGACGGCCGGCGGCCTGGCGGGCGCCTTCCTGAGGCCTGCGGGATTAACCACTGTGGCCGCGGTGTTTATGAATACCCTGATGCGGCTTGCCGGTCAGGCAGCACGACCATTCACCCCTGGAGGACTGCAATGACAAAACTGAGTTTCGGCTTGGTCGGATCGATCGCGCTCCTGAGCGTTGGCTTGAGCGGCGCGGCGCAGGCACAGCAATCCAACATGACGTTCTTCGTGACCAGCGTCGGGTCCGGCAAGGGCGCGGACTTCGGCGGCCTATCCGGTGCCGACCGCCATTGCCAGGCGCTCGCGACCGCGGTCGGCGCCGGTCAGCATACCTGGCGCGCCTATCTCAGCACGAGCACGGCCGACGGCGCGAAGGCCGTCAACGCCAAGGATCGGATCGGCACCGGCCCGTGGCAAAACGCGAAAGGGGTGGTCATCGCCAAAAACGTTGCCGACCTGCACGGCATGAACAGCCTGACCAAGGAGACCGCGTTGAACGAGGCCGGCGGGGTGGTCAACGGTCGGACCGACAAACCCAACATGCACGACATCCTCACCGGTTCGCAACCGGACGGCACGGCGTTTGCGGGCAGCGAGGACCACACCTGCGGCAACTGGACAAAGAGCGGCGATGGCACGGCCGTGGTCGGCCATTCCGACCGCATGGGCCTGCGCGAGGACGCCGCCTCCAAGTCCTGGAACTCCTCGCATCCAACGAAGGGGTGCAGCGACGAACTTCTGCGCAGCACCGGCGGGGCGGGTCTGCTCTACTGCTTTGCAACCAAGTAGCGAGCGGGGCGATTTTGAGCCCCCTGCCAAGAGGACTCGCCTAGGATCAGCGGCCAGATCGCAGCGCCGAGTTGGGCCTCACCGACGCCTGGCCGCTGATTTACGCGACGCGGCCGGCTTCAATCACGCCCGCTGCTGAACGAGCGGGACGAAGTCGTACTCGCCGATGCCCTGGAGGACGAGGAAGGTCGCCGAAGCCTCGCCCGGGTTGGTGACGAGGTGCGGACGGCGCGGTGCGACCGAATAGGTGTCGCCGGGCCCTAGGCGTACCTCCTCTTTGGGCTCGCGCAGGAAGAGCCGGAGTTGCCCGTCGAGCACATAGAACGTGTCCTGGATATTGCTGTGGTAGTGCCAGGGCACCTTCTGGGTCGAGGAGATCTGAATCTCGGTGATGCGAAAGCCGGGCCGCGCGGCGTGCTCGGTGCGGCGCTCGACTTCATAAAGATGAGTCCCGTCTCTCATCGCTTCCATGCCTGCCCTCCATCCGTACGTGGTCGCCTTTCGCCTAGACGTCGGGTGCGCTCCGCTCTTCGTCCTCGTGTTCGGCGTCAGCTGCTAGGCAACGGCGTTATCCTACTCGCACGGCAAAAGAAGATGGCGCTGCCCCCAAGCAGCAGGTCGATTTTCCGCGCGGTGCCCGCTCCCCTGACGCGAGCGATGTCGCGTCGCTGCGGGGTCCGAGTGGTGAAGTTTTGACGTTGCGCGTTGTCATACACCCCAGGCGCCGGCGGCGGTACCGATTGAGCGCCAAGTTGAACCGGACGCTGCTCGCTACAATCTCCGCGCCGGTGCTGCGTGGTCGGCTGCTTCGCGCAGGGCGCGCAGCCGGTAGGGACCTCGCCCGAGGAGCTCCGGCAATTCATGCAGGCCGAGGCGGAAAAATGGGGACGCGTGATCCAGTCGTCAGCGGCACGGGCCGATTGAGTGCCGTGGCGGAACGGGCGCGGTCGAACGCGCCCGCGCGGTCCGTATGACCGGCGGCTTCGCGGACGACCAGACGATGGTGGTTCTCGGCACGGCGACACCCGGCGGCGGATTTCCGCTCTACGGCGCGGCGTATTGCGCCACGCTCAACGAGTTCGACCGGACCCTGGCGGTCGAACCGCGCCACACCAAGGGCAGCACCGAGAACATTCCGCTCCTCGAGGCCGGGAAGATCGATCTCGGCCTCGCGACGGGGGAGGTGACGTACGAAGCGCTGGCCGGGGTCGGCCGAGCGCCCGCGGACCTGCGCATCCTGAGCGCCATGTATCCCAACTCGGGTC
>Ga0187846_10000268_pt1 | contig 31730 bp, 27 predicted proteins | sample TC_taG_FD_161473 | JGI IMG/M metagenome (GOLD analysis project Ga0187846, IMG submission 161473) | Biofilm microbial communities from the roof of an iron ore cave, State of Minas Gerais, Brazil - TC_06 Biofilm (v2) | ecosystem: Environmental > Terrestrial > Deep subsurface > Cave > Wall biofilm... | reverse complement strand
TTGGCTGCGGTCCCGCAAGGCTGCCAAGGCGCCATAGCGCGGCCCAAACGGGACGGCGATGTTCGTCCGCCGCGTTGGCGGAATAGACGGGGGATGGCGAAACATCCAATTGCAGGTCGGGCGCTGGCACGGCTTGTTGACGACGCCGCCTCCACCATCCGTTACCAGAAAGCAGCGCTAGTAAAGAGTGCTTTACTAGCGCTCTTTGCTAGTAAAGGCCTCTGTCAAGTCGACCCCCCGAAGCGAAGTCCCGGCGCGTCAGTTGGCTGGAGCGGGATCTCCCTGTATGTTCCCCGTGGGCCGATTGGCGGAGTTCCTGCAGACGGAAACCTGGAATCCGCCAACACACCGAAATGTGATACCGGCAGCACTACGATGAGCGGCATGTACCTGGAGCAACCGGGGATGAATCGATCAACTCAGTATGGCTTCACGATGATCGAGTTGCTGCAGGTGGTGGGCATCGTCGGAATCCTCGCAGCGGTCGCGATACCCGTGTACCAGGACTACACGACCCGGTCCAAAGTCGCCGAGGGTCTGGAACTCGCAATGGCGGTAGAAAAGAGCATCAGCGGCTTCCGGGACCGCTGGGGCATCCTGCCGCGCGATAACGCCGCCGCCGGCTTGCCCGATCCCGCGGCAATGCGCGGAACATGGGTGTCCAGTATTGAAATCAAAGATGGTGTGATCGCGATTCGCTTCGTTCCGAGCCTGGCCCGGGATCTGAACGAGCGATCCGCGCTGGTGCTGCGGCCGGCCAGCAATCCGGCGTGGCCCACCGGCGCTCTGGTCTGGGTCTGTCAGGACCATGATCCGCCGGAAGGAGCGACGCTGCCGGCGCCCGACCCATCGTGGTCCGCCTTGCCCAACAAGTATGTGCCGGTATCGTGCCGTAAATTATGAATCGCTCCGCTTCCCTGCGTCTGAACTGGCTGACGCTGCTGCCACTGGAAGTCGGCTTCTCGGTCGCGATCATCGGCGTGTGCGCGGCCATATGTGCGTCGCGCACTGCGATCCTTCAGGAAAAGGCCCGGATGACCGAGGTCCTGACGAACGCATCGAACGCGCGCGTATCCGCAATGGAACAATTTTCGGTACAGGGACAGCTTGCCACACCCGAGTCGGGTATCGCCTCGACCGCCGAAGCCGATCGTGAGTTCTCGTATCGATACTCGGGCAGCCGGCTCGATGCCAGCGGTGCGTTGCGCAAGGGTGGACTCGAATTCCGGTTATCCATGACCCCAGCGGTCAAGGCGGAGGACGGCTGGAGCGTCATCTGGCTATGCGGACAGAGAAAAGCGCCTGCCGGTTGGGCCACGGCCGCGCCGGCGCTGTCCGAGAGCCTGACGGCGGAGGAGCTTCCTTACGTCTGCAGAGACACAAGGGTCGAATGAATGCGCCGCGGCGAAGGTCACAACGGCTACTCCGCGCTGATCCGGCAGCTCGCGGTCGCGGTGCGAAGGGGGCTACCCGCTCAGGAGGTGACCAGCGTCCTTTCCGAGGACACCGAACTCGAGACGAAGGCCCGCGAGGGACTCGCCAAGCTGGGGGCGGCGTTGGCCGCCGGCGACTCGATTCCAGCCGCGATGGAGAAGATTCCGCGGGTTTTCGCACCCGAAACGGTGCGCTGGATGCGGGTGGCCGAGCAGAGTGGCGGACTCGCGACGGCGCTCGAAGCGCTGGCGGCTGACCTGGGTCGGCAGGACACCGAAGCGCGAACCGTGCGCCTGGCGCTGATTTGGCCGCTGGCGGTGAGCTGGGCGATGATCGCGGTCTTTGGCGTGGTCGGGTTGTTTGTCATGCCGGCGTTCAAGGAGTTGTTCGAGGGTTTCGGCGTCGAGCTGCCCCGATTGACGCGGATCACCTTCGCGGGGAGTGGCTTGCTCTTCGGGTTACCGGTGCTGGCGCTGCTTCTCGTATTGGGATTGGCACAGTTCAGGTTGCCCGCGGCCATCTCGGACCCGATCGACAACGCACTCGATGCTCTGAGCTTCTTCAGGCGGTTCCGGCGGGCGCGCTTCGCGTCGCGCCTGATCGATCTGCTTCGCGCCTACTGCGGAAACGGTGAGGTGCTGGCCGCTTCGATCGCGCATCTGGGGGCGACCGCCGAGGCACCGTCGCTGTCGAATGCCGCCTCGCGCCTGCGAACTGCGATCGCGAGCGGCACGTCGCTGAGCCAGGCTTTGGCAGGCGAACCAGCGCTACCGCGGCGCTTTTCGCTGTACGCGCAGCTCGGGGAAAAGATGCACGACCTTCCGGCTGCCTTGTCGGATCTGAGCGAGATGGCCGAAATCGAGCTTCGGGAGCGTCCGTGCGCTTCGAGCGCGGCGCGATCCTGGTGATGTACCTCGGCCTGGGCATCCTGATCGGGACGTTCGTCATTTCCGTCTACCTGCCGATCTTCAAAGTCGGCATGCTGGGTTGACTCTCGAAGGACACGGGCATGAATGTGAAGGACGCGGGCTTTACGTTGATCGAGTTGATGATCGTCATCGCGATCATCGGCATCATGGCGACGATGGCCGTACCGTCCTACCAGGAGCGGGTGATCCGCGCCGAGGTGGGTGAAGGGCTGGCGCTGGCCGACTTTGCCAAGCAGGCGGTCGCCGCTTACTACGCGAAGACGCGAGCGCTGCCCCGCGACAATGCGACGGCCGGACTGCCCCCGCCTGATCGCATTGTCGGCAACTATGTAGCGTCGATGTCGGTCCGCGACGGTGCCATCAGTATCGAGTTTGGCAACCAGTCCAACCGCAATCTTGCGGGCAAAACCCTGACGCTGCGACCGGCCACCGTGCAGGACTATCCACAGGTGCCGATTTCCTGGGTTTGTGGCATGGCGGATGTGCCGAAGAAAATGAAGGCCAACGGTGCCAATCTGACCAAGATGCCGGGCGCGTACCTTCCCCTTGACTGCCGCTCAATCGGCGGTCCAACCTAAGTCGTGTGCGCAGGTTCATGTTGCACGCGCCCAAGCGCCCACAGCGAAATCAGGCTCGCGACCCTCCTTGCGGCGGTAACCTCCGCGTGAATCCCTTCACCGTCACCGGCAGGTCCATATTTGCGCTACCCGTTCAATCGGGGTTTCACGATACCGGCTTGCATCTCGCAGGCGGTTCGGCGCGTTAAGATTCGCGGCGGCCGGTTCGCCATTAGCCGGCTTCATGGGTTCACCTCAGGCGACGACAGACCGCGTGGAATCTGCCAGAAGCGTGCCCGCTATGAGCCCGGTCGCACCGGGGACGAGTTTTCATCCGCCGGCGGGCGGCGGCGAGGCTGGCCGGCTGATTCGAGCGAAGGACTGGAGCGCGACCGCGCTCGGTCCCATCGATGCGTGGCCGCGCAGCCTCAAGAACTATCTGAACGCAATCCTGGAGCTGCCGACACCAGCGATCATCTTCTGGGGCGCGGATCGGGTTCAGATCTACAACGACGGCTATGCGGTCATCATGGGGCCGCGCCACCCCCGCTATCTGGGTGCAACGTTTCGCGAATGCTGGCCGGAGGCATACGACACGATCGATCCGTGGATGCAGAAGGTGCTGCGCAACGGCGAGCGCGTCGAGGTCAACCAGGCCCTGATTCCGCTGACCCGGCACGGGTTCACCGAGGAGTCCTACTTCACGTTTTCGTTCAGCCCGTTGCGTGACGATGCCGACGCGATTGCCGGAATCCTGCAACTGGTCACCGAAACCACGGCCGCGGTGCTGAGCGAGCGGCGCGCCAGCGCACTGCACGACCTGTCGAATCTGACCGTTCAGGCGCAAAGCGTCGAGGCAACGAGCGCACTGGCCACCCAGGTCCTGGCCAGGTACGCCGCCGATTTTCCCTTTTGCCTGATCTATCTGCCCGATCCACTCGATCGGCGCGTCCTGGTGCGCTCGGCATCGACAGGATGGCCCGATGGCGACGCGCGCTTTCCCGCCCGGATCGATTTGACACGGGGCGGGGGCGTGCTCACCGAGGTTTCGCGGGCCGCGAAGCAGCGCGAGCTCGTCGTCATCGAAGACCTGGCGGCCCGCTTGGGGCCGCTGCCCGGGGGCCCATGGCCGGAGCCGGCGCAGCGCGGGGCTGTCTCGCTCATTGCGTCGACCGATCAACAAAGCGTGGCCGGTGTCCTGATTGCGGGCATCAGTCCGCGCCTGGCTTTCGATCAGCGCTATCGAAACTTCCTCGATCTGATCGCGGCTCAGCTGGCGCGCTTGTTCGGGGCCGCGCGCGCCCACGAGGACGAGCAGAAGCGGGCCCAGGCCCTGGCCGAGCTCGATCGGGCCAAGACCGAGTTCTTCGCGAACGTCAGTCACGAGTTCCGCACCCCGCTGACGTTGCTGCTGGGACCGCTGGAAACGCTGCTCGCGAAGCGGGCGCTCGGCACCGAGACCCGGCAGCGGCTGGACCAGATGCATCGCAACGCACTGCGCCTGCTGCGGCTGGTGAACGCGTTGCTCGACTTCTCGCGCATGGAGGCCGGGCGCTTCTCGGCGCGATTCGTACCGACCGACCTGGCGCGTTACACGGTCGATCTGGCCAGCGCCTTCCACTCCGCGTTCGACAAGGCCGGACTTTCGTTCGAGGTCAAATGTGCGCCGCTGCCGGCGCCGGTCTATGTCGATCGCGACATGTGGGAAAAGATCGTGATGAATCTGCTCTCGAACGCACTGAAGTTCACGTTCGAGGGCGGGGTCAGCGTGCGCCTGGCGCCGATGCCGGCCGGCGCGCGCCTGACGGTGAAAGACACCGGCGCCGGCATACCCGAAAGCGAGCTGCCCAGGCTGTTCGAGCGCTTTCACCGCGTCGAGGGCATCCGGTCCCGCTCGCACGAAGGCACCGGGATTGGCCTGGCGCTCGTGCACGAACTCGTCAAGGTGCACGGGGGCGAAATCCACGTCGCCAGCGAACAGGGCGTCGGCACGCAGTTCGTCATCGAGCTGCGCGCAGGCCGCGCACACTTGCCGCCCGAGCACGTGGCCGAATCGTCCGAGACGGCAGCGGCCGTCAGAACCGCAGCCGCCTACCTCGACGAGGCGTTGCAGTGGCTGCCGTACGGGGCGCAGCCGGTGGCTTCGGCGCCGACCTCAAGCGGGGCTCGCGTGCTGGTCGTGGATGACAACAGCGACCTGCGTGCGTTCCTCAGCAGCCTGCTGTCGCCCCATTACGCGGTACAGGCGGTGGCCGACGGGCGCGAGGCGCTGGCGGCCGTGCAGCTCAGAAGACCCGATCTGGTATTGAGCGACGTGATGATGCCCAACCTGGATGGCTTGGGCCTGGTGCGCGCGCTGCGCGACAACCCGGAGACGCGCACGCTGCCGGTGATCCTGCTGTCGGCGCGCGCCGGTCAGGAAGCCTCGCTCGAAGGACTGGCGGCCGGCGCGGACGATTACCTGGCGAAGCCCTTCACGTCGCAGGAGCTGCTGGCCCGGATACGCACGCACTTGACGATGGCGCGGGCACGCGATGAGCTGGTGACCAAGCTCACGCGCGCCAACGAGGATCTGAGGGCGTTCAGCTCGTCGGTATCGCACGACCTGCGCGCCCCGCTGCGGGCGCTGGATGGATTCGCCGGCATTCTGGAGGAAGATCACGCCTCCGAATTGAATGACGAGGCCAAGCGCAAGATCCGATTGATTCGAGACTCGGCGCGCAACATGGCGGAGATTGTCGAGGCCTTGCTGGCCCTGTCTCGAATCGGCTATCAGGCGGTCGCCAAGGAACGATTCGACACGGCCGCGCTCGTGGCATCGATCTGGACGGAGGTGAGGGCTTTGTACGGGGGTGCGAAGGCCGAGATGTCTCTCGGCGGTTTGCCGCCGACCTGGGGCGATTCGACCTTGCTGCGCCAGGTGTGGGTGAACCTCATCTCGAACGCGCTGAAGTACAGCGCCACGCGGCCCCGGCCGTACGTGCAGATTTACGGGTACGACAGCGGCGACCAGAGCGTCTTTTGCGTCAAGGACAACGGCGTCGGCTTCGACATGTCCAACATCGATCGGCTGTTCGGCCCGTTCCAGCGCCTGCATCGCAGCGAGGAGTTTTCGGGAACCGGAGTGGGTCTGGCCATCGTCAAGCGCATCGTCGACAAGCATCTGGGCCGGGTGTGGGCCGAGGCCGCTCCCGATGCCGGCGCAACGTTCTTCTTCAGTCTGCCTCGCGCGAACGGGTCCTGAGCCAGCGGCTTGTTCAATCCGATCGGCGTTTGGCAAAACCGATCGCAATCGGTAGACCCTACCGTCGGCCGGGCCTTAGATTGCGGCACAATCCGCCCTTTATTGTTCCGCGGGCCAACCGCAGGTCATCTGCGAGCGGCCGGCTTCAGACACGGAGGGAAACAATGCTTAAACGCCTGGTGTCCACCTTCGCGCCTTTGCTGTTCGCGATCAGTTTCGCGCCCGCGTGGGCCGACGAGTACAGCGACACCGTCAGTATCTTCAAGAGTGCGGTGGAAAGTGGCAACTTCTTCAAGACCGCTTATGGCTATGCGGTATTTCCGACGGTCGGAAAGGGCGGCGTCGTGGTCGGCGGCGCTTATGGAGAAGGCCGTGTGTACGAAAAGGGAAAGCTGATCGGAGATACGTCGGTGACGCAACTGTCCTTGGGCGTGCAGGTCGGCGGTCAGGCCTACAGCGAGATCGTCTTCTTCGAGGATCAGCGCGCGCTGAAGGAGTTCATCAGCGGTAACTTCGAATTCGGCGCGGACGCTTCGGTCGTGGCCATTACCGCCGCCGCCAACGCCAGCGCCAGCACGGCGGGTACCTCCGCCGGTGCCAGTGGCGGCAAGAAGGACGCCACCACGGTCGGCAAGTACGTCAAGGGCATGGCGACGTTCACGGTCGCCAAAGGCGGCTTGATGTACGAGACGGCCGTCGCCGGCCAGAAGTTCAGCTACAAAGCCCATTGAAAAAAGGCGGCGGGAGCGCCGGTTTGGGTCGGCGCCCCGCCTCAAGCGGACTACCGAGCCAGGGGTCCGCTTGAACCAGAGGCCGTGAGGCGCTGACACTGATTCGACGCTCCGGCCCGGCCCTTCAGCGACGCCCGTTCCGCGGCGCCGTTCAGAGCCACCGAGACGTTTCGCACCTTGGCGAAGTCCGTCGCGGCGCCATCGCGAGCGGGATTCTCGTAGCCGGCAACACCGGTGGCGACGGTGACCATCAAAATGCCGGCCATCAGCAAGGCAAAGCAAGAGTCGTTCTTTCCGTTGTGGAATTGAGCGTATGTCATGGCGATCGGTTTTCTCCCTGTAGCCTCGGTCAGTGCCCGGACTGCGCGATGTCGTTCATTGCGGCCGAGCGACAGCGGCGGCCGGCCGGCGAGCGGTCAGCGCGTGGGAAACAGCCCGCGCCGTCAACGCGGCGACAGAGCGCGACGGTCACGCGGTTAAAAGGCCGCGGGATCGCACAAGAGCCGTCCGCCATCGGCCAGAAAGGCGACCGCGCCCGTCTTCTCTGGCTGTGATCGCGGCAATGTTCCCGCCACCGCGCTATCCGACTTCCAGATCTCGTACCTGAACACGCGCCCGCATCGGGTGCAGTTCCACGCCGCGAAGTCCGCGTGCTTCACCGCCGGCGCCGGCTCGAAATCGTGGTCGCACTGAGCGTCGCCCGCGCTCGCTCGCAGCGAGTGGACGCAGTAAAGATCGCCGGCGAGCTGGATTTTGCGTGGGCGGTGCGGCCGGCCAGCCAGGGGCGTAGCGCTCATTGCTGTTCGCGGGGAATCGTTGCTTCGGTGATGCCGGGTCGAGCGGCGCTCGCGCCTCGTCTTCCGGTTAGTTCCACCCGGAGCGCGATTCGTTGCGAGGCGCGATCGCATTTGCCCGAACGGTGCCAGCGCGCCGATCGGCGGGCGTGTACTGCGCTTCAAAGCATGCGGGCGCCTCGTCCGAAGCGCCCCGACTGGCTAATTCACGGTCAGCGTGACCATGTTGCTGTCGGTCGATCCAACCGAGTTGGTGACCGTAACGAAGATCATCGCGCCGTTCTCCATGGTGGTCGTCGCGCCGGTGTTGTACGTGGACATGGTCGCACCCATGACCGGTGACCCGTTCATCATCCACTGGTAGGTCAACGAGCCCCCATATCCCCCGCTTCCCCCGCTTGCGACGACCGAGAACGTTGCCGCCGCCGGGTGGGTCACCGTCTGATTCGTCGGTTGGGTCGTAATCGACGGTCGGGCGGCCATGCCGCTGCTGCCACCGCCGCCGCCATAGCTGCCGCCACAGCCGGCGGCCACGGAGACGAGGAGCAGCGTAGCCATTCGCACTGCACACGAGAGGCGACTGCCAGCCTGAAAATACCGGAATGGGTTCATAGAATCCTCCGTCCGTGCCGGATACTGTTGATCCTCCATCCGTGCCGGATACTGTTGATCCTCCATCCGTGCCGGATACTGTTGGTTCCCTGGCGCCGGCAAGTGGTTCATTTGCGGGCGCCGCTAATCCGATCGGCAGATCGGCGGGAGGCTCGGGGTCAAACGAACGCTGCGAGTGCGGCCGGTGCGGCGCTTGGGGTCAGGCCGACCGACAGGCGAGGCTGGCGTCCGCCACGCCCGGCGGATGAACTGCGTGGGCGGGCTACTGCTGCTCGCTGCCGGGCTTCAGCCCGATCGCTCCGGTGCCGAGTGCAGTCTGCGCAGCCACCAGGACAAGGCTCTCCTGAGCCTGCCTTCAGCCGGCGCCGGCGCGGCCTGGGCCTTCCTGGCCGCCATGGTGCGAGGATCGGCTTCGTGCGGAAGCTCGCCGATCACAAGCACGCCGTACAAAGGTCGCTGGGTCACGCTGCATCCTTCAGCCGCATACATTTCGACTGCGGCCATCGCCTCCCGTTCCCCTACAGTCGATTAGATCACCGAAAGTGCCCCCTGCCTAGTTGCGCAGCACCACGGGCCGCGGCCCACCATCACGCAAGCGCGCGTCCTTCCAGGTGGCTCCCACCGGTCTGCCACAATCGTCCGGATGACCCGCAACCTGACATACCGGATACGAGCGGCCGCGCCAGAGGATCTGGGCGTGCTCGAAAGCCTGATCGCGCGCTCGGCGCGCGGGCTGACCGCCGACGCGTACACCCCGCGCCAGGTCGAGGCGGCGCTGCACGGAACGTTCGGTGTGGATTCCCAGCTGATCCGCGACGGCACGTATTTCGTGGCCGAGCTCGACGGCCACGTGGTCGGCTGCGGCGGATGGAGTCGGCGCCGAACGATGTTCGGCGGCGACACGCACGGCGACCGCGATGCCGCCGAGCTGGACCCGAAGCAGGATGCCGCCAGGATTCGCGCCTTCTTCATCGATCCGGATCATGCCCGCAAAGGCATCGGCCGCGCGATCCTGGAGCGCTGCGAGCTCGAGGCGCGGCGCTGCGGGTTCTGCAGGCTCGAACTGATGGCGATGCTGTCCGGGGTCGAGTTCTACCGGGCGCACGGATACGAGTGCGGCACTCCGGTTCGATGCGAGCTGGAGCCCGGATTGAGCATCGAGTTTCTTCCTATGAGCAAGCCGGTTTAGGGATTCCCGCGCCAATGGCGATCAATTCGGCCAATCGGCGCGAGCTCGTGGTCTGATACAATTGCATTCAGCGGCGATGGACCAGCGCCCGTCGTTCCAAGATGACGGGCCTTGCCGCGGTCAATCCTGACTCGTTTTACCCACATCGTTCGTCTGCAATCTGCTGGTCGATGAACGCCGCGCTTCGGTTTGAAGCGCCGGCAGGCCTACTCTGGAAAGTCTTTTTGAAATGACATTTGCAAGCCTCGGCTTGTCCGACGCGCTATTGCGCGCGGTCGCCGACGCCGGCTATACACAGCCGACGCCCATTCAACTTCAAGCCATTCCCGCGGTGCTGGCCGGCGGCGACCTGCTCGCAGGCGCGCAGACCGGCACCGGCAAGACGGCCGGTTTCGTGCTGCCGATCCTGCAGCGCCTGTCGCTGCGCAGCCGCCCGCCCGGCCGCATGCCGATCCGCGTGCTGATCATGACGCCCACGCGCGAGCTGGCCGCCCAGGTCGAGGAAAGCGTGCGCACGTACGGCAAGTACCTGAACATCTCGTCCGCGGTCGTGTTCGGCGGGGTCGGCTTCAATCCACAGGTCGAAGCGCTGCGGCGCGGCGTCGACATCCTGGTGGCGACGCCGGGACGCCTGCTGGACCATCATCGCAGCCGCACGGTCGACCTGTCGGGCGTGGAGACACTGGTGCTGGACGAAGCCGATCGGATGCTCGACATGGGCTTCATCCACGACATCAAGCGCATCCTGGCGATCCTGCCCAAGAAGCGCCAGAACCTGCTGTTCTCGGCCACCTTCTCGGACGAGATCCGCGACCTCGCCAGCGGGCTGCTGCATGCCCCGGCGCAGATCCAGGTCACGCCCCGCAACTCGACAGTCGATACGGTCCGGCAGACCGTGCATCCGGTCGACGCCAAGCGCAAGACCGAGCTGCTGGTGCACCTGGTCACCGAGGGCCAGTGGTTCCAGGTGCTGGTATTCGCGCGAACCAAGCACGGTGCCAACCGCCTGGCCGAGCAGCTGGGCAAGAGCGGCATCAGCGCACTGGCGATCCACGGCAACAAGAGCCAGGGAGCGCGCACGCGCGCGCTGGCCGAATTCAAGAGTGGCCAGCTGCAAGTACTGGTTGCAACCGACATTGCGGCGCGCGGCCTGGACATCGAGCAGCTGCCCCACGTGGTCAATTTCGACCTGCCCAATGTGCCGGAGGATTACGTGCACCGGATCGGGCGCACCGGGCGCGCCGGCGCCACCGGCGAGGCGATCTCGCTGGTCAGCGCGGACGAGATGGGTTACCTGCGGGACATCGAGCGGCTGATCAAGCGCCCGATCGAGCGGGCCGCAGTGGCTGGATTCGAGGGCGCCTCGCGCGGGCGCGCCGATGCGGCGCCCTCGCCCGCGCGTGCGCCTCGTGCCGCGCCGGCGACGCGTGCCCCTCGTGGCGCGCCGGCGACGCGTGCGCCTCGGGCCGCCTCCGCGAAGCGGGCCCCTCGGGCCGCACCCGTGCAGCGCGCGCCGCAACCAGGCAACGCCCAACGGCAGCGCCCCGCAGCAGCGCGCCCTCAGCCGCAGCCTTCCGATCCCCGTCGGCAGGCCGAGTCGCCGCGCCGGCGCGAGGCTCGACCCGACCCGCTGGTGATATCGAACCTTCCGCCGGGTTGGACGATGCCCCAGCCGGCGCGACGCGGCCGTTGAGTGTTACAAAGGGAAGCAATCGGTCGCGCAGGGGCGTCATCGCGCTCTTTTTCCAGGCGTTAGAGGGTTGCCAGGGGCGTTAGACATCTGCGCTGCGCTCGGAAATGAGGGGACCATGAAGAAGCTATCGCTCGCTCTGCCGCTGCTGCTGACCGGTTGCGTCGTATATCAGCCGGTTCCCACGTACACCCCCCCGCCGCAACCCGTTCAAGCCGCACCGGCTGACTACCCGCCGCCGGCACCGCCCTCCGAGGCCGCGTACGAGCCGCCGCCGCCACCGCCGGTGGTCAGCGTGTACGTCGATCCGCCGATCGATGAGCCCGCTCCGATCGAGGTTCCGTGGGCACCGCCACCGATGCTGGTCGAGGAGCCGCCGCCGCCACCGTACGGCGGCGCCGTGTGGATCGGCGGATTCTGGGTGTGGCATGGAACGTGGGTGTGGGACCACGGCCGCTGGGCCGAGCCGCCACGGGCCGGCTACGTCTGGGTTCACCCGTACTACGAGAATCGTGGCGGTGCCGTCGTATTCATCACGGGTTACTGGGGCGGCGTCGGCGTCGCCTTCATTGCGCCACCGCGCGAGCGTCATTTCGAGATCGAGCGGCCGCTGCCCGGCGTCATCGCAGGGCCTGCTTGCGTCGGTCCGGAGGGCGTGTTTGTTCCCCCGCCGCCCGGTTCGCGTCACGGAATCATCATTCCGGCGCCGGTGGGGACTGCTCCAGCCGTCGTGACCGGCGCGCCCGCGGTCGTCAACGTCGGCATGCGGATCACCAACAACGTGAACAGCAACAACACGACGATCGTGAACAACGTCACCAACGTCACGAACGTGACCAACGTGACCAACATCACCCACGTGACGATCGTGGCGCCAGCCAGTGCGACCGCAACGGGACAGGCAGTGAACACGTCGGTGCCGGCGCAGGCGCACCTGGCCGCCGCACTGCCTCCGATGGTGCGGGCCGCCGCGCCACCGCCGGCGTCGACGCGGCCGATCCCGGCGTTCGTGCGCGGCCGGGCTCCGATCGCGCTGCCGCCCGCGCAAGTAGTGCATGTCACGCCGACCGCGCGCCCCAGCGCACCGGCGCAGTTGCCGGTGGCACCGGCCAACGCCCAGCGCGGGGCGTCTCAACCGGAGCCCCTACACGCAGCCCCGCAGCCGGAGAACTTGCGCGCGGCGCCACAACCGGAGAACCTGCGCGCAGGGCCACCGCCGGAGAATCTGCGCGCGGCACCACCGCCGGGGACCGTGCACCTCACGCCGCCGCCCGAGACGCTGCGCGCGCCGGAGCCGCGTGAGCCGTTGGGGCGCGAGCCACGCACAGTGCCCGCCGTTCCGACGGCCCAGCCAGCCCCGGCTCCGGCCCGGGTATCGCCAGCGCAGGTCGAGGCGCCGGTCGGACATCGTGCCGAGCCTCGCGTGCAGGAGGCCGCGCCGAAGCCGGCCGCCAACCAGGCCGGACCGGCGGCTCCGTCCAGGGCAGAAACGCCTCAAAAAGAGGGCGCGCAGCCCAAGGGCAAGCCGGCCGCTCCCGCTCAAGGAAGCGACAAGCACAAAGGCGGCGAGGCGGAAAAGAGCAAGGAGCACGAAAAGGAGCAACAACACTAACAGGCCGTGCCGCCCGCACCGAGCATGCCGCTGGTGGCGTGCTCGTTCGCGGGTTGGACAAGCCACCGTCTCTCGCGTATCGTCGCGCCTGCAATCGTTAAGGCTTCGTTCAACCCTCTGATCGCTGTGCCGGCCCAACACCCTTCGGTCCGCGCCTCCATTCCACTGGTAGACGGTACTTGACGCTCGCACGGGCGGGCACATGCCCGGACGGTATTTCTTTTCATTCATCAATCACGCAGCAAGGAAAGTAGATGGCACAAGGTACGGTTAAGTGGTTCAACGAGTCCAAGGGTTTTGGTTTCATCACCCCGGAGGACGGCGGCAAGGACCTGTTCGCACATTTCTCTCAGATCCAGGGCAGCGGCTTCAAGACCCTGCAGGAAGGCCAGAAGGTGGAATTCGTGGTGGCTCCGGGCACCAAGGGCCCGCAAGCCACTCAGATCCGCGTGATCTGAGCGGCGCACGCTCGGCTGGCGCGCAAACTTGAAGAAGGGTCGCTGATTGCCAAAGCCCAATTACGCCTTCGAAAAGCGCCAGCGCGAACAGGCCAAGAAGAAAAAGCAGGAGGCCAAGCGTCTGCGCAAAGCGGCCTCTCAGGCGCCCACCGACGCGCCTGAGGCGCCCGTCCCCGCGCCGCCGCCTCCTGGGGATCAGACCGACAAGACCGAATAGGGCCGCTCCGTCAGATCGGAGCGGGGCTTGCCTTTTGCGACCAGCCGGCATCGATATGGCCGGCCGCGCCCGCTTGCGTCGGAGCCGACTGCTTGGGATATATTTGCAACCAAGCTGTCCGCGGCCGCCGCCCGGCGATGCGGCGCGCGGGCCGTGGGGCCCTGATGGATCGCGAATCGGAACCGAATCCGAGCCCGCAGCGAACCTCCGCCCGCGTCGCGGTGGTCGATGACGATCCGCTGTCCAGTTCGATGCAGGCGCACCTGGTGTCCCTGCTGGGTCATCGCGCCATCGTCGAAACGGACCCCCATCAGGCCATCGAGCGCGCCCTCGCAGGCGAGTTCGACCTGGTCCTGCTCGACATCGGGATGCCGGGCCTGAACGGCTTCGAGGCCCTGCAGCAGCTCAGAAAGCGCGAGGCGTCCGAAAAGCGTTCGCCGGTTCCGGTGATCGCGGTGACCGGTTACGCCTCGGAACCGGACCGGTTGCGCTGTCTAATGTCCGGTTTCGCCGATCACGTCAGCAAGCCGATCCATGCCGACGTCTTCGAAGCGGCGCTGCGGCGCGCCCTGAGCGATTACGGCCCGGGCGCGTCGGCTCCGGATACGCAATCCGATGCCGATCGTCTGCGCGCCACCGTCCGGCGGCTGGCGGACGTCAAGCCGCAGGACCGCAGCTTCGGCCCGACCGTGATGGAGCGGTTCGCGCTGCGCTCGCAGCAGCTGCTGGAGGCGATCCGGATGGCGCTGGACGAGCACGATGCGGAGCAGCTGGCCCGCAGCGCGCGCGCGATGCGCTCGTCGGCCGAGTTCCTCGGCGTCAACCGGCTCGCGGCGATGTGTGCCCAGCTGGAACAATTGATGCTCGCGCAGCAGTGGAGCAGCGCCGGGCAGCTTCTGGAAGACATCGAACACGAAAACCAGGCGGTACTGACCGTGCTGTTCGAGTCGGCCCGATGAACACCGGCGCCGCCGGCCGCTCCAGCCCCGGGCCGGAGGATTCCCACACGAGCCAGCCTGGCGGTGCCGAGCTGCTGTCGCACTGCGGCCACGCGCTGCGCACGCCGCTGAACGCGATCCTCGGATTCGCGCAGATCCTGCTGCTGGACCGGTCACACCTGCTGTCGCCGGTGCAGAAAGAGCGCGTCGATAAGATCCAGGCCGCCGGCTGGCAGATGCTGCAGTTGATCGACGATCTGGTGGAGCTGTGCCGGATGGAAGCGGGCCGGATCGACGTGCCGCTGACGGCCGTTGCGGTCGGACCGATCATCCGCGACAGCCTGGCCCAAGTCGGGGCGCAGGCTGCGGAGCGGCAGATCGACCTGCAGCCCGATGCCCATCTGGACGCGACGGTGCGGGCCAACCCGCCTCGCCTGCAGCAGGTGCTGGTCAACCTGCTGGCCGGCGCGCTGCGCTGCGGCCGGTGCGGTGGCGTTGTCCGAGTCGGCGTACGCAGCGAGGTGCGCGAGGTCTGCATCTGGATCGGTGACCCGGGACAGACGATGACGCTCGAGCAGCTGCAGCAGGCGTTCGTGCCGCTGGCGCCAGGGCTCACGTCCGGCCAGAGCCTGCAGATCGGCATGGCGCTGGCGCAGCGGCTGGTCGAACGGATGGACGGGTCGCTGCGCATCGATCGCGGCGCCGCGCCGGGATGCGAAGTACAGATCGTGCTGCCGGCGGGATGAAGGCCGTCTCCAGAAAACCGGTGCAGCGCGGCGACTACCGCGCGCTCGAATTCGGTGTCGAGCGGATCGCGCTGTGGTTCGACCTGGCGATCGATTCGACCGAAGTGGAGGCGCAGCTTCACGTGCGCCGCTCCGCCGGCAGCGCCAGCGCACCGCTGTGGCTGGATGGCGAGCGCCTGCAGCTGCTGTCGATCCGCCTGGATGGGCGCGAGCTGCGCGAGGGCGACTACCAGGTCGACGAAGCGGGCTTGTCGATCAGCGTCGCCAGCGCCGAGGCGTTCGTGCTGACGATACGGACCCGGATCCAGCCCGGTGCCAATTCGGAGCTGTTGGGGCTGTACGCGTCGTCCGACATCCTGCTCACGCAGTGCGAAGCGCAGGGCTTTCGCAGAATCACCTACTTTCCGGACCGGCCCGATGTGCTGAGCCGCTACACGGTCTGCATGCGCGCCGACCGGCAGCGTTTCCCGGTGCTGCTGTCGAACGGCAACCTGGTCGAGCAGGGGCAGCTGGCCGACGGCCGGCACTTTGCGACCTGGGACGATCCGCATCCGAAGCCGTGCTACCTGTTCGCGCTGGTGGCGGGCCGCTTGCAGTGCCTGGAGTCACGCCATACGACCCGCTCGGGCCGCTCCGCCCGGCTGCAGCTGTGGGCCGCCGAGCCGGATCTGCCCCGGCTGGAACATGCGCTCCGATGCCTGCAGCGCGCGATCGAGTGGGACGAGCGGCGTTTCGGGCTCGAGCTGGACCTGGACCGCTACATGATCGTCGCGGTGCGGGACTTCAACTTCGGCGCGATGGAAAACAAGGGCCTGAACCTGTTCAGCACGCGCTACCTGCTGGCCGACCCGTCCATTGCGACCGACACCGACTATGCCGAGATCGAAGCCGCGGTCGGCCACGAATACTTCCACAACTGGACCGGCAATCGGGTGACCTGCCGCGACTGGTTCCAGCTGTGCCTGAAGGAAGGCCTGACCGTGTATCGCGAGCAGGAATTCATGCACGACATGCTGCAGCAGGCCTTTTCGGATCCGGTCTCGGCGCGGTCGGCCTGCAGCGTGCCCCGCATCGAAGCGGTGCGCGCGCTGCGGTCGGCCCAGTTCGCCGAGGACTCCGGCCCGATGGCGCACCCGGTGCGACCGGACTCGTACCTGGAGATCAACAACTTCTACACCTCCACCGTCTATCGCAAGGGCGCCGAGCTGGCCCGGATGCTGGCCACGCTGACCGGCCAGGCCACATTCCGCCGCGGCTTCGACCAGTTCATCGCGCGCTGCGACGGCAGCGCCGTCACCTGCGAGGATTTCGTCGGCTCGATCGCGGCGGCAGCGGGGCGCGACCTGAGCCAGTTCATGCGCTGGTACGCGCAGGCCGGTACCCCGCGCGTGGCCGTCAGCGCGCTGTACGACGACGGCGCCCGCGCGCTGGAGCTCACCTTCGTGCAGAGCTGCCCGCCCACTCCAGGTCAGCCCGACAAGGAGGCATTCCTGATCCCGCTCTCGATCGGACTGCATGGACCCGAGGGCGAGCCGGTCACGGTGCGCACCGACGCGAACGCTGCCGGCTGCGACACCCAGGTGCTCGAGCTGACCGAGCCGGTGCAGACGTTCCGCTTCCTCAACGTGCCGCCGCACACGGTTCCATCACTGCTGCGCGACTTTTCGGCGCCGGTGATCGTCGAGTACCCGTACCAGGACGCCGACCTTGCCATGCTGGCGCAGCACGACGCCGATCCGTGCAACCGGTGGGACGCGCTGCAGCGCCTGCTGCTGGCGCACCTCGCGGCCGCGACCGACGCGCTCGAGGTCGGGGACACCCCTGCGCTCGATTCAGCGATGGCCTGGCTGGTGCGCCGGACGCTGGTCGACGCGACCCTGGCGCCCGCGTTCCGCGAGATCGCGCTGCGGCTGCCGGGCGAGAGCCTGCTGGCAGAATCGCGCGCGATCGTCGTGCCCGATGCCGTTCGCGGTGCGCGGCTGCAGCTTCAGCGGCTGCTGGCAAAAAGGCTCCATTCGGACTGGGCTGCGACCTATCGGCTGATGCGAACCGACGGGCCTTATCGGCCCGACCCGGTGAACGGCGGCCGCCGTGCCCTGAAGAATCTGGCGCTCGAGCACCTGATGGCAAGCGAGGATCCCTCCGCGATCGAGCTGGCCCGCCGGCAGCTGTCCGACGCCAACAATCTGAGCGACCGCTACGCAGCGCTAGCGACCCTGGTGAACAGCCCGTCGCCGGACAAGGCCGGCCTGCTGCTGCAGTTCGCGCGCGAGTGGCACGGCGAGCCACTGATGATGAACAAATGGTTCAACGTGCAGGCCACGGCGGTGCGCCAGGCGGACGAGCCACCGGTGCTGGAGCGGGTGCGCACGCTGCTGCGCCACGCTGCCTACAGCGAGCACGATCCGCAGGCGGTCGACGCGCTGGTGGTGGCGTTCTGCACCGATAACGCGGCAGAGTTTCACCGCGCCGACGGGTCGGGCTACGCGTTCTGGCTCGAGCAGGTCGAACGGCTCGACCGCATCAACCCGATCGTCGCGGCGCGCCTGGCGCGCGCGCTGGGCCGTTGGCGCCGCTTCACGCCTGACCGCCAGCAGCTGATGTGCCAGGCGCTGCGCGAGCTGGCCGCACGCTCCGCGTTGTCCTGCGACGTGCGCGAGGTCGTCGAGCGCGCGCTGGCGAGCTGATCGGAGCGGCGCGTGCGTAAAATCCGGCCAGGAACAGAGTCGACCGCGGGCCGATGCCATCGTTGAGAATCCTGATCGCGCAGGGCGGGGGCCCGACCGCGGTGATCAACCAGTCGCTGGCCGGCGTGGTCTTCGCCGCCCAGCACGCCGGCGCGATCGACACTGTCTACGGCGCCCGGCACGGCGTGCGCGGGATCCTGAACGAGGACCTGGTCGACCTGAGTGGCGAGTCGGCCACGAGTCTGGACGTGGTTGCGCGCACGCCCGGCTCGGCGCTCGGGTCCACGCGCGACAAACCGGACCTGCCGTACTGCCAGCAGATGCTGAAGGTCCTCAAAGCGCACCAGATCGCTCATTTCTACTACATCGGCGGCAACGATTCGGCCGACACGGTGCGGATCGTCAGCGAACAGGCGCGCCTGGCCGGCTATCCGCTGCGCTGCATCCACATCCCCAAGACGATCGATAACGATCTGGTCGGCAACGACCATACGCCGGGGTTTCCGTCGGCCGCCCGCTTCGTGGTACAGGCGTTCATCGGGGCCGACCTGGATAACGCGTCGCTCAGCGGTGTGTACCTGGCCGTCGTCATGGGGCGCCACGCCGGCTTCCTGACCGCTGCCTCGGCACTGGCGCGCAAGCTGCCCGACGATGGCCCGCACCTGATCTACCTGCCGGAGCGCACGTTCGAGCCGGAGCGCTTCGTGGCCGACGTGAAAGCAGTTCACGACCGCCTGGGCCGCTGCGTGATCGCGGTTTCCGAAGGCGTGCACGACGCCGCCGGCGTGCCGATCATTTCGAAGCTGGCGCCCGGCGCGCAGCGCGATCCGCACGGCAACGTCCAGTTGTCCGGAACCGGCGCGCTGGCCGACCTGCTGTGCGCGCAGATCCGGGACCGGCTCGGCATCAAGCGGGTGCGTGGCGAGACCTTCGGTTACCTGCAGCGTTCGTTCGCAGGTTGCGTGTCGGACGTCGATCAGCGCGAGGCCTTCGAGGTGGGCGAGCGCGCGGTGCGCTTCGCGCTGTCCAGCGGCCGCGACGGCTCCGTTTCGATCAAGCGTGTCGGCGATTACGAGGTCGACTACCAGCTGGCCCCGCTCGAGGACGTCGCCGCCCGCACGCGCGTGATGGAAGACGAGCTGATCGCCGCCTCGGGCACCGATGTGACCGACGCCTTCCACGCCTATCTGCGGCCGCTGCTCGGATCGGGATTGCCGCCGGCGCAGCGGCTGCGCGCGCCGTCAGTGGCCAAACGGCTCGGGGCGCGTTGAACCTGCAGCTCGGGCGACGCGCACGATCAGCGCGTGCTTGACCTGGTCCACCGGGACCAGCTCGTACGCCGGCGATTGCGCCAGGATCAATTGGCGCAGGGCCGGCAACTGCTCAGGAACGAGCGCCACGTACGCGCTCGAGCCGGGATCGAGCCGCGCCAGTTGCGTGTTCAGATCGGGCGCGGCCTGCGCTGCGCCACGCGAGTAAAAGCGCAGCGAGGCCGGCGTCCTGGCACCCCAGTACAGCAGCGTGCCGGGTTTGGTGAGCGCCTGCTTCCGCCATACCGAGACCGGATGTGCGAACGAGCTTCCATTGGCGCGCACCGGCGCCCACAGCATGGCGCCCAGGCACACGACCGCGGCCGACCCATAGGCCAGCGCCCGCACCCCGTCGCGCCACGATCCCGGCTGCGCCAATCGCTGCGCCAGCTCCAGCCCCAGCAGCGCCGCCAGCGGCACCAACGCGGGCAAAACGTAGGTCCAGATCAGGTTGCCGGCGAACGTGAACACGAGCAACGGCGCCAGCGCGGCCAGCAGTGCGAACAGGCGCCCATCGTCCTGCAACCAGGCCAGCACCTGCTGCCGCCACGCGGGCGCCGGCTGCAGCAGCGTCAGCGCCGCCACCGACCACAATCCCAGCGCCGCCGCCAGGTAGGCCCAGATCGTTCCGAGCGGTTCGCGGTGCGCGTTGCCGTAGCGGTCCCCGCTCCAGCCCGGCTCGAGAAATCGCATCACGTGCTCACCGACCAGAAAGTAGTTCAGGAATCCGGGCGTGCGCTGCTCGGCCCACACATACCAGGGCAACGCGATGGCGGCGAACACCAGCGTTCCGGTCACCCACGGCAGCGCCCGCCACACCGGCTTCCACTGCCGGCGCCAGAACGCCCAGACCGCAATCGGCAGCGCCACGTACAGGAACGCGACCGGACCCTTGGCCAGCATCGCCAGGCCCGCCGCAACAAAGAAGCCGTAGCGCCAGATGGCGCGCTCCGACCCGTCGATCACGGTGCGCTGGAACGCGACCATCATCCAGGCGGTGCATAGTCCGAGCGCCGGATCGGTCATCACGGCGCCATAGCCGATGAAAAAGCCGGTGGTGGACAGGATCAGGCAGGCCAGCAGCGCCGCCACCGGGGCGCTGGCGGTCGCAGCGCGCCGCGCGAGCGCCATGGTCCAAAGGCCGCACAGCACGAGCACGCCGAGTCCACACAGCAAGGAGGGCAATCGCAGCGCAAACTCGTTCATCCCGAACAGCGTGCTCGAGGCCACGCACAGCCAAGCGTATAGCGGCGGCTTGGCCCAGAACGGCGTGCCCGCGGTCTCCTGAGGCGTCACCCAGTTGCCGGTGTCGCGCATAACGCGGGCGATTTCGCCGTAGCGCGCCTCGCTGGTGTCCGTCAGCGGATAGGTGCCCAGCGTAGCCAGGCGGACCAGCAGCACCGCGGCCAGCAGCGACAGCATCCAGCGCGCCGGCGAGCCGCGCGCGAACAGCTTGCGCGCCGACCGCTCCAGGGCGGTCAAATTCACGGAATGATCACGCAGGAACCGGTGGTGCGGCGCGCTTCGAGATCTTCGTGGGCCTGGGGCGCCTCGGCGAGCTTGTAGCGCCGCGTCACATCGATCCGGATCTTGCCTGTGCCGACCAGCTGGAACAGTTCCTTGGCGCTGTCCTCATAGCGGCTGCGTGGTTGAAGGTGCGTCATCAGCGTGGGCCGGGTGACGAACAGCGAACCCTTGTCCGACAGGACCTTCAGGTCCACTCCGGTCACCGGTCCCGACGAGCTGCCGAAACTCACCAGCAGGCCGCGCGGTTGCACGCAGTCGAGCGACTGCTCCCACGTGTCCTTGCCGACGCCGTCATACACCACCGGGCACTTGGCGCCCTTGGTGAGCTCCAGCACGCGCGCCACCACGCTTTCCTTCGTGTAGTCGATCGTGGCCCAGGCGCCGTACTGCTGCGCCAGGCGCGCCTTCTCCGGCGAGCCGACCGTTCCAATCAGCTTGACTCCGAGCGCGCGCGCCCACTGGCAGGCGATCAGCCCGACGCCGCCGGCGGCCGCATGAAACAGGATCGTCTCGTTGCCCTGCAGGCGGTAGGTCTGGCGGAACAGGTACTGCACGGTCAGGCCTTTGAGCATCATCGCCGCGGCCTGTTCGAACGCGATCGATGCGGGCAGTTTGACCACCTGCTGGGCATCGAGCACGTGCAGGCCGCCGTAGCTGCCCAGCGGGCCGGTGGCATGTGCAACCCGGTCGCCCGGCTTCAAATCCTTCACGGCGGCGCCGACCGATTCGACTTCGCCGGCGCCTTCCAGCCCGATCCCGTGCGGCAGCGACGCCCGGTACAGCCCGGTGCGAAAGTACACATCGATGTAGTTCAAGCCGGCGGCGTGCATCTTCAGCCGCACCTGATTCGGTCCCGGGTCGGGCACATCGACCTCGACCACGCGCATCACCTGCGGGCCGCCGTGCTGCTCGATCCGAATCGCCTGCGTCCTCATCCCCGCGCCCCCTGCGCGCGCGCCGCGCACTGTCCCCGAAATCGTCCGGGATAATACGCGCAGGCCGGATCGGGCCGTGCCGACACCTCCAACCACAACTGCCTTCGATGCTGCGCATTTCCGCTTACGTCATCGCCTTCAATGAAGCCGACAAGATCGAGGCGGCGCTGCGCAGCGTGCGGTGGGCCGACGAGATCGTCGTGGCCGATTCGTTCAGCACCGACGCCACCGTCGAAATCGCCCGGCGCTACACGGACCGGATCATCCAGATCCCGTTCGAGGGCTTCGGCCCGCTTCGAAACTCGGTGCTGGCGCAACTGAGCGGGGACTGGATCTTCAGCCTGGACTCCGATGAGCGCTGTACCGAGGCGGCCGCCGAGGAGATCCGGCGCGTGACCGCCGATCCGGCCGCTTGCGATGCCTACCTGGTGCCGCGCCGCAACTACGTGTTCGGCCGCTGGGTGCGCCACTCGGGGTACTTTCCGGATTACCGCCAGCCGCAGCTGTTCCGGCGCGGCTGCGTGCGCTACACCGACGATGCGGTGCACGAGACCTACGTGCTGAACGGCACGCTCGGCATCCTGCGCGAGCCGATCGCCCAGGTGCCGTTCCGCGACCTGGCCCAGATGCTGCACAAGATGCAGCGCTATTCGACGCTGGGAGTGGAGCGGCTGGAGCAGCGTCGCGTGAAGCCGTCCATGTGGCGTGCGCTGCTGCACGGGTCGGCGTCCTTCCTGCGGCACTACGTGGTTCAGCTCGGCGTGCTCGATGGTTGGGCCGGATTCGTGATCGCGTTTGCCAACTTCGAGGGCACGTTTTATCGGTACGCCAAGCAGGTGGAGCGTCGAAGACAACTGGTTCGCGAGCCGCAACTGCCACGCAGCTTCCGGGACTAGTCACACGCAAGCCGGGTTTTCCCGCTGCTCCAAGAGGGCACGGCTGTCATCCGCACGCCCGTGTAACGGTCCCCTGTATCAGTCCACTGACGGTAGCCTTCATGTCTTAAGATGAAGGCGCCATGTGATGCCGATTTGGACGATGTACGAGTACCATTTTTGAGCTACCTTGTAACATTCGCGATGGAATAATGCAGCGCCAAATGGTGTCGCACGCGCTCGCCACGCAGTCCTACGAGCCTTCGGCGGCGATGCCGCCAGCTCCGAAGCAGATAGGACGTTTTGAGGTCCGCTCGGAAATCGGGCGGGGCTCAAATGGCGTCGTCTATGCGGCGTTCGACCCGGTGCTCGGGCGCGAATTGGCCATTAAGGCGATCCCGCTGGCGGGCGATAACCTGATCCGGCGGCGGGCCGAAGCCAGTTTCCTTCAGGAAGCCAAGAGCGCGGCCAGCCTGAACCATCCGGGCATCGTGACCGTATTCGACGCCGGCAAGACCGACTCGGCCGCGTATATCGCGATGGAGCGGCTGTACGGCAGTGACCTGCACGACTGGCTCGGATCGCGCAACCGGCTGGCGCCGAAAGCGATCGCCTCGATGATGGCGCGCGTGGCCGACGCGGTGCATTACGCACACCGGCGCGGGCTGATCCATCGGGACCTGAAGCCGAGCAACATATTCCTGACGCGCGACATGAAGCCGAAAGTGCTCGACTTCGGTGTCGCGCTGGCTCAATACAGCGACACGCCGACCACGATGCGGCGCCAGCTGATCGGAACGCCGAACTACATGTCGCCCGAGCAGGCCCTGGGCCGCACGCTCGACGCGCGCAGCGATGTGTTCTCGATGGGCTCGATCCTGTACGAGCTGCTGACCGGTCAGCGTGCCTTCGACGGCAAGAACGTGGAAGAGACGCTCAACCGGGTCGCCTCGCAACCACCCACGCCGATCTTTCACATCAATCCGGGCGTGCCATCCGAGTTGATCGAGATCGCCCATCGCGCGATGGCCAAGGACCCGGCCGATCGCTACCAGAGCGCCGCCGAGATGCGCAACGAACTGGTTCAGGTCGCCGCTCGTGAAGACGGCGGGCGCCGCACCGCCACGGTTCCACCCGAAGCTGAGACCGTGACGCCGGCGCTGGGCCGCCGCAGTGTCCGGGTGGTCGTGGCGGCGGTTGCGGTCGCGCTGTCCATCGTGATCCTGGCGCTCGAGCAGCAGCACGGCACACCGGCCGAGCCGCAGCCGGCGCCGGTGCAGGCGGCCGCCCCGGATACCACCGTGACGCCGGTCGGCGCCAGTGCGCCGTCGACCCCTTCGACGCTCGCGGTCGATCCCGCCTCGCACCTGATGGCGGCCACCGCTGATGTGCACGTCAGACCGGTGGCCGGGCTGCCGCCGCCGCGGCCGTTCAGGGCCAAACCGAAGGCGGTCCGTGCCAGCACCGCCACCGCGCCGGCGCAGGCCTCCGAACCCGCGGCACCGCCGGCGGACGGTACTGTCACGCTGGGGATCGCGCCCTGGGGCGAAATCATCGTCGATGGCAGCTCCCACGGGGTGTCGCCGCCGCTGACGCACCTGGCCCTCGCCCCCGGAGTCCACACGATCGAGGTCCGCAACGGCTCTGCCCCACCCTACGTGTCACGTATCGAGCTGCACCCGGGGCAGGCGGTCGAAGTTCAACACCGGTTCTAGCGGCCACCCGCAACGCTTTTCGACGGACTGCCGTACTGTTCCGGGTGGGGTTCCGGGGGGTACAGTATGTTGGCCCCCGAATGGTCGGGCGCGTCGACCATCGCGATGTCCCAGGCACTGCCGCTAAACCAGAAGGTCATCGGGCGCTACACGATCCTGCGCGTGCTGCGCCGGGACCGGCACAGCGTTTCGTACGCCGCGGTCGACCCGGTGATGAATCGCGAGCTGGTCGTCAAGGCGGTGCAGATCGTGCCGGCCGGGCCGCCGATGCGCGCGGAGGCGCGGCGGCACATCGAGCAGGCGTTCGTGCGCCTGGCCCAGGCCGCCGGACGGTTGCATCACCCGAATATCCTGACCGTGTTCGACGCCGGCCTTGGCCATGAATTCGGCTACCTGGTGATCGAGCGGGTGGTGGCCCGGTCGCTGCAGGATCTGCTGGCTTCGGGTGTCAAGTTCACCGACATGCAGTGCGCCGGCATCGGCGCGCGCGTGGCCGATGCGCTGGAATACGCGCACGGCCAGGGCGTGGCCCACGGGCAACTGGGGCCGCAGCATGTATTGATCCAGGCCGACGGCGCGCCCAAGGTGAGCGGATTCGGCGGCTGGATCGATGCCGGTACCGAGGGTGACGACGCGCTCACCCGGACCGAACAGTTCCTGCCGTACTTCCAGAGCGAGGTCACTGACGAGACGCGTCGCAGCGACATGCGATCGGTTGCTTCGCTGCTGTGCTCGATGATCCAAGCACGCCCGCATGCGGTGATGATGCCCAACGGTGCAGCTTCCGCGAACGACGGAGCGCGAACCCCGAACGGGGTGCCCCCATTTTCGGCGCTGTTGTCGGACGCGCTCGATCCGAAATCGCAGACGGCCCCGAAGACGGCGGGCGAGCTGCGCGACGCACTGGTCGCCTTCGTGCTGGCCGAGCGGTCCACCCGACCGCCCACGGTCACGCTGGGCGTGTCGCTGTCGGCTTCGATTCCGCAGGCTCCGCCGCGCAGCCCCGCAACGATGGCTGCGCGGCGCGCCGCCGGCGCCGAACGGCCCGACCTGGTGGCGCTGGCGGTCGAGCGGATGGCCGAATCGCTGCAATCGGCGCAGACCGGTCTGACGCGGCTGGGACCATGGGCGCAACAGCATCGGCTCGCGCTGTCGCTTGCGGCCGCGCTGGTCGTGACTGCGCTGATACTGGGCAACCTGCTGGGCCAGTTGCGGGCTCCCGCGCCACCCGATCCGCCGGCTGCGGTGGCGCCAGGAGCGGTCGAGCCCGCGGCGGCAGCGACGCTCGCCGCGCCGGCCCCGTCGACGCCGCGACCGGCTTCAGGTACCGTCCTGTTCCGAATCGAACCCTGGGGCGAAATCCTGATCGACAACAAGCCAACCGGAGTGTCGCCGCCGATGAGCCAGCTGGCGCTCGCCGCCGGTTCGCATCAGGTCGAAGTGCGGCACGGCGACGACCCGCCATATGTCGAGCAGATCAACGTCGACGCGGCGGCCCCGGTCATCGTAGTGCATCATTTCGAATGAGCGCAGCGTCACGGCTGCGCCTGGCTCTGGCTTTGGCGTGCGCGGCGATCGTGCCGGCATGCGAGCCGACGCCGGCCACCACCAGCATTGCCGAGCTGTACCAGAGGCCCGCCGAGCGGGCTCTGGTCGACGGCATTCGCCTGTACGACGGCGGCGAATTCGAACGGGCCGAGGCGACGCTGCGAGCGGCGGTCGCCGCCAACCTGACCGACCGTCGCGACCAGGCGATCGCGTACAAGTACCTGGCATTCATCGCCTGCGCGTTCAACCGCGGCACCGAATGCGCGCTCGACTTCACCAATGCGTTCAAAGCCGATCCGGGTTTCAGGCTCAACGAAGCCGAGATCGGCCATCCGTTGTGGGGCCCGGTCTATCGCAGGGTCGCACAAGCGCTCGGGCACGCCGACGACCGCGGCGGTGCCTCGTCCAGCGAAGCCAGCGGCCGCTGACCGCGGCCGGCGGCCCGCTCGCTGCCTGCGAGTCCGCCGCGGTACGATGGCGCCCAACAACAACCAAGAGGAGGCAACGTGAGCTTCGCGTCGGAATTCAAGGAATTCGCAATGCGGGGCAACGTGATCGACCTGGCGGTCGGGGTCGTGATCGGAGCCGCGTTCGGCAAGATCGTCTCGGCCCTGGTCGAGGCGGTCATCATGCCGATTTTCGGGGTCCTGACCGCCGGCAACGATTTCAGCAAACTCGCGCTCCAGATCGGACAGAACTCGAAGGGCGAGCCGGTGATGCTGAAGTACGGCGTGTTCATCCAATCGATCACCGACTTCGTGATCATCGCGTTCGCGCTGTTCCTCGCGATCCGGGCGATCAACAAGCTGAAAAAGCCCCCGGTGACCGCAGCCCCGCCGCCGCCGCCGCGCGAGCTGGTCCTGCTGCAGGAAATCCGCGACCTGCTGGCCAAGCACTGACCCTCCTTCGCGGCTACGCCGCTACGGAGGGCAAGCCCGATCAGCCGAAGCCGATTCTTGAGCGCCGTGCCAGGCGCTCGTCGTTGATGTCGGACGGCAGCACTTCGTGGCGGCCGTCGATCTTGGCCTGGCCGAACGCGGCCAGCATCACCCGCCGCATCTCGCGCGGCTTCAGCCGCGCCAGGCGCTCGAGCGCGTCGGCCTGCAGACCCTCGGGAAACAGCCGGCCCCAGCTGTGCTCCAAGCGCAATTCGCGATAGACCGCCTGCGCGATCCGGCGCGAGCCGAGTTCGTCCGGCGGATCGATCTCGTACACGTTCATCCGGTTCAGGATGGGTTCCGGAATGGCGCTGGCCTCGTTGGCGGTGGCGACCCACACGACCTCGGAGGCATCGATGGGTACCTCGGCGAATTCATCGATGAATTCGCGCGCCGTTTCAGATTCGAGCAGCGTGTAGAGGCTGCCGAGCGGGTCGAACTGGTGATCGCCGCTCGCCTTGTCGATCTCGTCGACCACGATCAACGGATTGGCGTAGTCGCCGTTGACCAGCGCCTCGAACACCTTGCCCGGCTTGGAGTTCCTCCATTGCGCCGATGCGCCAGACAGGATCCAGCCGGCGGTCAGCGAGCTCATGCCGACGAACGAGCACCCGGTGCCGAGCAGGCGCGCAAGGCGGCGCGCAAAGTGCGTCTTGCCGATGCCCGGATCGCCCAGCAGCAGCATCGGCTCCAGGTCCAGCGCATCGTCGCTGGACAGGCACAGCGCGAGCTGGCGCCGGATATCCTGCAGCGGGGCCTCGAAGTTCGGCATCTCGTCGATCAGAGCGTCGATATCGGGCAGCGCGGACGGCTTGATCGCGAACCGCTGGCCGCCGAACTTGATCATGCGCAGGTAGGTGGCGCGCAGCGCCTCGTTGGCACCGCTGCCCAGGTCCTGCAAGTCGTTCAGCGCCTGTTCAACGCGGGGGACGTGATAGATGTCCTTGAAGCCGGCGATCGAGATCGTGCTCTTCACCGGGGCAGGAAGCGAAGCGACTTCACTCATCGGTCAGTCCTCGAATCCGGGCGTATCCACCTGATTCATCGGCATCTTCCCGCACCCACGTTAGGGTGCGGCGCGCCGCAGCGGCCGGCGGGCCTGCCCGATGAGCTCGAATTGGCTGCCTTTTACTGGCCATCCACCAGCTTCTGGTGGGCGGCGCGCTGGGGCGCATGAACGCCGATGCTAGACTCGCGGCCCCCGATAACGACCGCGCATCGCACGTTTGGAGCCATGGCCGGCCACTCGAAGTGGGCCAATATCCAGCACCGGAAGAACCGGCAGGACGCCAAGCGCGGCCAGCTCTGGACCAAGCTGATCCGCGAGATCACCGTGGCGGCGCGCGACGGCGGCGGAGATCCGGGCATGAACCCGCGGCTGCGGCTGGCGCTGGAGAAGGCTTCGGCGGGCAATGTCCCGAAGGACACGGTCAACAAGGCGATCCAGCGCGGTAGCGGCCGGCTGGAGGGAGCCAGCTACGAGGAGGTCCGCTACGAGGGTTACGGTGTCGCGGGAGCCGCGATCATCGTCGACTGCATGACCGACAACCGCACCCGCACCGTGGCCGAAGTGCGCCACGCGTTCAGCAAGTTCGGCGGCAACCTGGGCACTGACGGGTCGGTGGCTTACCAGTTCAAGCACATCGGTCAATTTGTGTTCGCCCCCGGCACGCCCGAGGACCGCGTGTTCGAAGTCGCGCTGGAGGCAGGAGCCGAGGACGTGCAGCGCGCCGAGGACGGATCGATCGAGGTGGTCAGCGCGCCGGCGGATTTCGAGGCGATCCGGCAGGGTTTCCAGCGCGCCAGGCTGCAGCCCGAAGCGGCCGACATCACGATGAAAGCCCTGAACGAGATCCCGCTGCACGGCGACGATGCGCAAAAGATGAAACGCCTGCTCGACGCGCTCGAGGACCTGGACGACGTGCAGCACGTCTATACCTCGGCGGCGATTGACGAGTGATCCGCGCCGCATGAAGGTTTTGGTGGTCGGCGGGGGAGGACGCGAACACGCGCTCGCCTGGAAGATCGCGCGTTCGCCGCTGGTACAGCGCGTCTACGTGGCACCCGGCAACGGCGGCACCGCCGGCGTCGCTGGCGTTCGCAACGTGGCGGCGGCCGGGCCGGACGCGCTGGCCGGGTTCGCCGCTTCGGAGGGGATCGACCTGACGGTGGTGGGCCCGGAGGCGCCGCTGTCGGCCGGCATCGTCGACACCTTCCGGCAGCACCGCCTGCGCATCTTCGGACCGACCCGGGAGGCGGCGCAGCTGGAAGCATCGAAGGACTTTGCCAAGGCGTTCATGCGTCGCCACGACATTCCGACCGCGCCGGCGCAAACCTTCTCGGATGCGGCGGCCGCACGCGACTACGTTCGATCGCGCGGCGTGCCGATCGTGATCAAGGCCGACGGCCTGGCCGCCGGCAAGGGTGTGGTGGTGGCGCACACGCAGCAGCAGGCGATCGACGCGATCGACCGCATGCTGGTCGGCGGGCAGCTTGGCGCGGCCGGCGAGCGGGTCGTGATCGAAGACTTCATACAGGGCGAAGAGGCCAGTTTCATCGTGATGTCGGACGGGCGGCACGCACTGGCGCTGGCCACCTCGCAGGACCACAAGCGCCTGCTCGATGCAGACCGGGGACCGAACACCGGGGGCATGGGCGCCTATTCGCCCGCCCCGGTGATCACGCCCGAGCTGCACGCGCGCGTGATGCGCCGCGTGATGCTGCCCGCGATCGCCGGCATGGCCGAGGAAGGCTGCCAGTACACGGGCTTTCTGTATGCTGGCCTGATGATCGACCCGAGCGGCGGATTGCACACGCTGGAGTTCAACTGCCGCCTTGGCGATCCGGAGACACAGCCGATCCTGATGCGCCTGAAGTCCGACCTGGTCGACCTGCTGCAGCACGCGATCGACGGCCGGCTCGACCGTATCGAGGCGAGCTGGGATGCGCGCGTCGCGCTGGGCGTGGTGGTGGCGGCGCAGGGCTATCCGGATGCGCCGCGCCGTGGCGATCCGATCGAGTCACTGCCCGCCGACGCCGACGACTGCGTCGTGTTCCATGCGGGAACCCGGCTTGAGCAGGACCGGCTGCTCACCGACGGCGGACGCGTGCTGTGCGTGACCGCACTGGGCCCGAACGTGCGCGCGGTGCGCCGCCGCGCCTACGAGGCGGTGTCCAGCGTGCACTTTGCCGGTCAGCAGTTCCGCACCGACATCGGTCATCGCGCGATCGCGCGCGAAAAAGACGCACGATGACGTACTCGGTCGAGCAGCACATCGCGCTGCGCCGCGTGTCGGAGCTGGCGAGCTCGCCCGACGGCAGCTGGCTGGCGGTTTCGGTGCAGCGCCTCGACGCCGAGCGTTCCCGCTACCTGTCCGACCTGTGGAGAGTTCCGGTCGACGGCTCTGCCGCGGTGCAGCTGACGCGGGGCGACAGCCGGGACGTGGCTCCGCGCTTCATGCGCGATGGCTCGCTGGCGTTCCTGTCGAACCGGCAGCCCAACGGGGTCAAGCCCGACGAGGAGGCCGACCAGCGTATGCAGGTCTGGGTGCTGCCGGCGCAGGGCGGCGAGCCGCTGCAGCTGACCGATGAGCCGCTCGGCGTGATCGCGTTCCGTTGCGCGCGCGCGGCCGACCGCCTGGTCGTGCTGGCGCCGGTGCTGCCGGACGTGCCGGCGGGCGAGCAGCGCAAGACGGCCGCCGACCAGCACAAGCATGGGCCCACCATGCGGCGGGCGGTGCGCCAGCCGGCGCGCCACTGGGACTACTGGCTCGATGACGGCGCGCGCAACGAGGCCGCGCACGTGATCGCGTATCGCGCCCCGCCGGCCGGCCCGCTGGAGGGGCGCGTCGACCTGACGCCGCAGGCGCGGCGCGAGTTCGCAATCGAGCCCGAGCTCGACATCGGCGCCGATGGCCGCCTGATCGCGATCACGCGTGCCCTGCCCGGCCCCGATCGTGGCGAAGACACCGACGTGCTGCTGATCGAGGCCGACACCGGGGCCGCCCGTGCGGTTGGCTCGGGCCCGGGTACCAATTGCCAGTGGCCACGCTTTTCGCCCGACGGCGCAACCGTTTCGGTCGTGCGCTATGTGCGATCGCCGCGCGAGGCCCCACGCCCGCTGCTGGAGCTGATCGACGTGGGCACCGGCGCGCGAGTGCCGCGGGCCGCCGAATGGGATCGCTGGCCGACGCAGCCCGAATGGTCGCTGGACGGGCGCGAGCTGCTGGTGTGCGCCGACGATGCGGGCGACACCCCGGTGTTTGCGATCGACGCGCGCAGCGGGACCGTGCGGCGCTGCCTTCCGGCCGGAGCGGGCTCGTGCGCCCAGCTGGCGATGCTGCCGAGTGGACACGTGGCCACGCTGCATTCAACGCTGCTGCAGCCGCCCGAGGTGGTCGTGCTGGATGTGCGCGCCGCCGCCGCGCCGCGCCGGCTCGCCCCGTTGTCCGGATGGGATCCGGCGCCCCAGGCCGTCTGCGAGCAACTCCAGGTCGCCGCCGGCGACGGCACGATGATCCACTGCCTGCTGGTCAAGCCGATCGGGTCAACCGGGCGGCTGCCGCTGGCGCTGTGGATCCATGGCGGCCCGATCGGGATGAGCGCCGACGGCTGGCATTGGCGCTGGAATCCGCTGTTGCTGGCGGCCCACGGCTATGCGGTCGCGCTGCCCAACCCGCGCGGCTCCAGCGGCTTCGGCCAGCAGTTCGTGCAGGCGATCTGGGGTAATGTCTGGGGCGAGCAGTGCTATCGGGACCTGATGGCGGTCACCGACGCGCTGTCGGCACGGCCGGATATCGACCCGCAGCGGATTGCTGCAATGGGCGGCTCGTTCGGTGGATACATGGTGAACTGGATCGGCACGCAGACTCAACGCTTCGCCTGCATCGTGTCCCATGCCGGCATCGTCAACATGGCCGCCTTCACCGGCGTGACCGACCACCCGACCGACTGGTATCTGGAGATGGGCGGCGAGGACCCGTACCGCGATCCGGAGCATTTCGATCGCTTCGCGCCAATGCGCCACATCCGTGCCTGGCGCACA
>Ga0187846_10000267_pt1 | contig 31809 bp, 29 predicted proteins | sample TC_taG_FD_161473 | JGI IMG/M metagenome (GOLD analysis project Ga0187846, IMG submission 161473) | Biofilm microbial communities from the roof of an iron ore cave, State of Minas Gerais, Brazil - TC_06 Biofilm (v2) | ecosystem: Environmental > Terrestrial > Deep subsurface > Cave > Wall biofilm... | reverse complement strand
AGATATGCTCCTCTAGATATATGTCATATATGTTGCCTACTAATTGAACTAAAATCAGCCACCATTTTTCGGTTGTTTTTATATCATGCATAGATTAGCATAGTCAACCTACGCACTCAATTTGACTACTGTTACTCCGTCGCCGCCCTCCTGTGGTGGAGCAGACGTGTACGACTTCACCAGGGGATGATGCGCCAGCTGCTCGCGTATTGCGGCCCGTAACGCGCCTGTGCCCTTTCCATGCACAATGCGTACAGAAGACATGCCCGACATCGCGGCGTCATTCAGGTAGGTATCCAGTTCCTCCAGGGCCTGTTCAACTCTCCAGCCGCGCATGTCGAGCTGCGTTGCGACTTCGGGGCGATCTTCGTAGCGCGGCAGGACTACTGCAGGTTGAGCGTGCGTTTTCTCCTGCGTAGCGGCCTGCCGTTTGCTCAAGCGCTCAATGTTATCCACGCTCACGCGGAAACGCATCGAGCCCATCTGTACCTCCGCCTCGCTGCGGTCAGGCGAAAGGCCTACCAGCTCCGCATTCTGCCCAAAACTGAGGACGCGCACAATATCTCCAATCTCCAATGGCCCTTCGTTCACGCCTGCAAGTGCTTCAGTCTCTTCCGCCTCAGTTTTTTTAGCTGAGCGGCGCGCTGCGGGAAGCGGCGTAACTTTCTCTGTGAGTTCGCGTACCTGCTGGCGTGCCTCTCCCAGGCGCTCGCGGGTCATATTGATGCGACTCACATCAACCTTGATCTTTGCCAGCGCCCGTTGCACATCTTCCAGCTCGCGTTGCGCTTGCGCGCGTGCCTCGTTAAGAATCTGCATGCGCTGCTCTTCGAGCTTTTGCCGGTCCTGTTCGAGTTGCTTGCGCTGGTACTCGGCCTCGGCACGCTCCATACTCATATGGAAACGCTCGTCCTCCAGGGCCTTGCGTTCGGATTGCAATCCTTCCAGCAGGTTCTCCATGCGCACGCCCGCGCTGCCCAGGAACTCGCGAGCACGCTCGATGATACGCTCTTCGAGTCCCAGTCTGCTGGCAATCGCCAGGGCGTTGCTGCGTCCTGGCAAACCGATACTCAGCCGGTAAGTTGGAGAGAGCGTTTCGATGTCGAACTCAACCGAGGCATTGACCGCGCCGGGCTGTTCGTGCGCGAAGGCTTTCAGTTCGGAGTAGTGCGTGGTTGCGACGGTCGTCACATGGCGTTCCAGCAGATATGTGAGGATAGCTCTTGCCAGGGCTGAGCCTTCGCTTGGGTCAGTACCCGCGCCCAGTTCGTCGAGCAGTACCAGCGCTCGCAGGCGGCGACTCTCCACTTTGCCCGTCAATGTTTCAGACATCTTGCCACGTATGTCAGGCGTTTCGCTCTTTATTTCTTCCTCGATGCGCTGCAATATTTCGATGATGCGGCCCATGTGAGAGGAGAATGTGCTCAGGCTCTGCTCGATGCTCTGCTCGTCGCCTATATCGGCAAAAACATCTTCAAAGACCGCTATTTCTGAATATTCTTCGGCGGGAATATGCATTCCCGCCTGGGCCATCAGCGTCAGAAGGCCCACGGTCTTCAGCGCCACTGTTTTACCGCCTGTGTTGGGGCCTGTAATCACCACCATGAAGAATTCATGTCCCAGGTGGAAGTTGATCGGCACTACATTGCCTGTCAGCAGTGGATGGCGCGCATCGCGCAAGTTCATATATCCCGCGTCGTTCAGGCGTGGTTCGGCGCAGCGCATCAAACGGCCATAGCGCGCTTTTGCCAGGTGAAAATCAAATTCGGCCAGCAGTTCAACATCCAGTTTGAGTGTGTCTATTTCGCGGCCAATTTCGAGTGAGAGCTGGCGCAGAATGCGCTCGATCTCCTGGCGTTCCTCGATCTGCAACTGCCGTACTTTGTTATTCAGTTCCACAACCACCATTGGCTCGATGAAGACGGTAGCGCCGCTGGCTGATTGATCGTGAACGATGCCGCGCACCTGCCCGCGATTCTCCGCCTTCACGGGCACGACGTAGCGATCATTGCGTATAGTCACGATTGGCTCTTGCAGCGCATGTCCAAATTCATGTACCAGGGTGCGCAGGCGATCCTGCAACCGCTGGTTTGCTCCACGGATATCGAAGCGCAGTTTGCGCAGCGCCGGGCTGGCAGTGTCGAGCACTTCCCCTTCCTGGCTGATCGTTTCTTCAATGCGTCGCGCAAGATGCGGTCGCTGTGGGATATCCGCTCCCAGTTTATGCAGCAGGGGGAAGCTCTCTGCATCGAGCTTTTCAAGCAGGTGAGCTACATATATAGCGCTTTGTATGGTTGCCAGCACCTCCAGCAGATCGCCCGGGCTGAGCACGCCTTCGCGGGCAGCACGCTCGAGGTGTGGTCGAATGTCACGCGCCCCCTGCACTCCCGCATCGGCGCGCAGTTCAATCAGGCGATAGGCTTCGGTTGTATGGGCAAGGCGACGCCGCGCCTCGTCGATGTCCGGTGTGGGTTGTAGCTCCCTCACCAGTTCTTTGCTGGCGGAGAAGGCTGCTTCCCTGGCCACCTTCTCCAGAATCTTAGGATATTCCAGAGTGAGTATACTTTTCTCATGCATAATAGTGTCAATAAATCCTCGCTTCGACGTGCTGGATAAATCCGCACTCTACAGTCCTAAACCCGCTTTAGAGGCTTTGTTAGAGGTGATCTGTTTCAACTCTGTTTCATTTTGAAATGTATTTTTTTGGCGCCGCTTGCTTGCTTATGCTCGAGCTGGTGCTTGCCTGTCAGTACCTGTGCGCTAAAGCCCTGATTCATGATGTTAAGCTTTCCTCTCCTCGCTTCTCTCGCCCCTAGATAAATCGAGGGTACGAGGGCGATAATGAAGTTTAACTACGAAAGCTGGTCCTGTCATGCTGAGCGAAGCGAAGCATCTCGCTGCCCATCGAGCCAGGCCCTTCGCGGAGTTTACCCTGAGCGCAGCGAATGGGCTCAGGGTGACAAAACTTTACCGATCTTGATTGTTAAAAACCATAATCGAGGGTCTAAAATGTAGTCGCCTCTCGATAATGCAGATTAACAAATTCATCCGGCCATCCGTAGGGGCCCGATTTATCGCGCCCACAGCCGATTTATCAGCCCTAATACGCATCAGCCTAACGAAAAGCTCATCAGCATCCGTAGGGGCGAGAGTGGTGTAGGGGCCCGATTTATCGCGCCCAAGGGTAGGCCTTTCTGGTCGCCCGCTTCGCTGGCAACGCTCCTCCCGAGATGGTCTTCGCAAGACGCGGAAAGGGACGACGGGCGACCATCAAGGCCCTCTCCACCCATCCACTCCCCGCTCGCCCCTACGGATCACCAGCTTACCTCTCTTCGAGGCTTGGCTTGATGCCTATGACCGCCGATTTATCCAGCAAGGGCATGCTATCACCTTCTTAGTATACATGAACATGCCAAATAAGGACTACTTCCTCTTTTTGTTTCAAGGTAAAAGAAAGGCGGATATCCTGTGGGGAGGATACCCGCTTTTCCCTTATGTCGGAGGCTCAAGTGCCTGCGCATTGTTTTTGGGCCTATTACTACTAGTGATGTTGTGTTTGCTGGAGGCAGGCAACATCATATTGAGAGACTGCAGCGGAACTGTTGGCATTCGCCGCCGATGCTGTTCCCGGATTCCCTGCGTAGACCGTGCCAGCCTGGCCACTCGGATTAAAAACTGATCCTGGCGCATTCGCTGAATTACCAGGGGTCTCTGTGGCGTTGCTCGATCCACACGTTACGCCTGACGATGCGCCAGGTTGTCCTGTGGTTGGAGTAGGGTCCGCAGCAAATGCTGGCGCGGCCAGCGGGAAAGCCAATGCGGCCAATAGCATGGCAATGGTGAGGCCTTTGACAATGCGACGCTTCATAGTACGGCTCCTTTCTCTAAATTTTGTTGAAGCAAATAGCACTTCAAGACGAAGTCCCCACCCTATTACGAATATACGCTGGAGGGTTACACACAATCTACAACCGGAGGCATCACAAAAAAGCAATGTAGTATCATCAATTGCCCTGCGTGACTGCTACAAATCGAACCAGGCGGAAGGTAGCGAGAAAGACGGCGCGAGAAAGTCGCACTTTTTTCCGACCGGGAAGCACCGTCTGCTTTATGGCAGAAAGAAGTGTGGCCAAGGCTATGCCGAGGCCGAGCAAAAATACGATGATTTGTAATACAATCATACTTATCTTCCTACGAGTTTCCAGGGAAATGCCGGTAATATGATTTTATCAATTCCTTCGATTACTTAACATCTAATCCCACTTTTGTCAAATTCGGAGGAGATAGTAGAGACAGGTTGCTATATGCTTGCAAGTTGATTATACGCCCGTAGGGGCGGGGGCGGTGGATGATGGGAGTGGGGACGCTTGCGTCGCCCTTGGTGTCTCACATCTCCGCAGATCATACCGGGAATCATTTAGTTAGTTTCCTGCTATCTCGTTGCGCATCTCGTTGGATATACTGTATAATGGTCGCGCTTACAACAGTCAATCTATTGCGCCTGGGCGGGGCGAGGAGGGCGGGTATAAGGCCATCAGATCTCACTCCAATGGATCACTCTGTACCTTCACGGACCTGCTCGATACGTGCTCACTACGGTGAGTTGAGGAAAGGAGATTCCAGTGTCTAAACGGCCAGTAATCTATTACGCAGTGACACGTGAACGGGGAGAGAGCTGGAACGCCTCGCTCGCGATGCGCGAGCAGGAGAAGTGGGATGAGCACGCCGCGTTCATGGACGCACTCGCAGGCGATGGCTTCGTCGTCCTAGGCGGCCCGCTCGGCGACGATGGGAAGGTCCTGTTGATCATCGATGCCGAAAGCGAGCAGGAAATCGTTGCCCGGCTCGCGAATGATCCCTGGACACCGATGGGGTTGCTGCGCATCGCAAAGGTCGAGCGCTGGGAGATCCTGCTTGGCGCCTAACGCGTGCCTATCCTGGCCGCATCGTCGCGCCTGCCAGGAGGACAAGCGCAACGCCCCAATATGCATTTCTACTGATGTATTTGTTGCGGTTTTTAGCTACACTATCTATTTGGATGGGTACAACTCTCTGTACCTTTATAGTTTTGCAGTTGCGCTATCAAGAACCTTGATTTCAGAAATCTGTATCCCAAAAGTTCTTATTCTAATCGTAGTAATAGTGTTTAATTGGGTGGGCATGGTTCAATTTTGAAGAAAAGTACTTGATAGTTTGACCAGTCATCCTGAGTGAGAGCTTCGGCTCACCAGGGCTTCGGCTCACGCGCAGATCCTTCGCTCCGCTCAGGATGACAAGAGGGGTGCTCAGGATGACAGGGCAGAACCTTGTCTAATCGTTGATATTGGGAAAGGAGGAGCCTTTATGAGTGCTCAGGACCCAGGCCAAAGTCGTTTTCTCGATGCTATCAATACCTCTGAAGCCATCCACGATGCTTTCTTGATCGGCTGGAGCCTTCAGGAACTCAAAAGCAGGGTGTTGCTTAAGGCGTTAGGTTTGCAATCACCGGCTCCTGCAAGCGTCTCCACTAATGAAACCAGGTTGACCACTGGCAGCCCGGTGACCACGAAACCGCTCCCCGCTTTCAACCTCGGGCAGACGTTGCTGGAAGGGCTTTTACCATCTGTATCACCTGCCACATCGCAAACGCAAGGAATGCAGAGCGACTTGAACGAGAGTATCTCTCGTACGAGCCAATGGCAAGCGATCTTTATGCGCATTGCAAGCGTACACGAGCAATGTTTTCCCGCCAGCACCACTGCGAACACCCTCTATGACCCTTCTCCCACGTCATCTCCCTCTGAAAGGTTCCCCTATCTGTATCCTTCTTCTACCTCTCCTACCTTTCCTGACTATGCCCTGATAGGGACGGGCGGGTCCGGTAGTGTGGGGGTGGGAGACATCGACGAGCAGCTGGGAAAATTTCAGTTGTATGATGTCACGCGGCGTGCCCTCAACTGCCTGTGTCTCCTGTACACGAAGCCACAGGAGAGCCTTCTGCCTGATATCATCCATGACTACCAAAGTCAGATCATACAGTCTATCTTCAGACATGCGCAGGCTGCGATCTCTGTTAAGCCAGCAGGATCACAGGAAGTCCTGGACCAGAAAGCAATTGCAGCCCTGCAAGACAACCTGGAGCAGCAAGTCGCTGAAGTAGTACAAGATTTCATGGACAATGCATTCGCAGGACCATCCCCAGATGACCTGAATGCAGCGATCAAGTTCCTCAGCTTCCTGACAATTCGCTTTCTGGAAAGTTGGGATGGCTATCTGCGCGAAAATTTCTTCGTGGGCGGCCAGTTGAAGAATAATGAATTGGAGCTGTTAGCTTACGAAGCGGGCCGTTCACTCTCAACTGTTTCATGGGGTATTTCCCTGGCAACTGTGCCGATTGAGAGCGCCCCGGAGCAGGATACCGATTCGGCACAACTGCTGGCCCAGACCTGGTTGGACGTTTTAGAGAGCTCTCACATCAACACCGTCCAGCGTCAGATCTCCGCGCTCGGCCCGGCCCTGGATGATGCCTACTATGTGATCAAGCAAGTTCAACCATCGGCACCAGGCGAATTGCCGGACCCTGATCTACCAGGCAACGCCATTCATGCCATCACATATAGCCTCTATTACTGGCAACGCGCTTTGAAATGGATCTGCGACAATGCCCCCGGTGGTACTACCATGAGCACCACTACAGCACAGGTGGCTATGAAGACGACCACAGAGAACGCTGTGGCGAATACTCCTCCGATGGATACCACGGTAAGCACTACAACAACGGAGGCCGCTATCAAGATAACCACAGCAAGCGCTACGGTAAGCACCTCCCCATCAAATGGAACACAGAAAACACCGGCTCTGGCAGTGGACTTGTCGCAAAAGTTGCGCCAGGCACTGATCACTCAATCAGGTATCTGGCAAACACTGATGCTTGGTCAGCAAACGTTGAGGTCCTTTTCAACCGGAAGAGTGACGCAGAGGATCTTGAATAATATCATGACAGAATTCGAGAACGCTGCTAAAAAGCAGGTGGTGAGTACCACCCAGAACGAGTTGAAGCGCTTCTGGCTGCCAATGATCGGCCTGGGCATTTTTCTGCTGGTCATCTTAGCAGGAGGCATATATCTTCTTGCGCGAAGCGGGCAGCTACAAAGCCTCGCAGCCCTCATCGCCATTCTCTTCGGCAGTGCCTTAACGCTCGTTAGCACTTTCCTGACCAGGATAAGCTCTACACTTTCTCCCGCACCAGGCCAACGGCCTCCTCCCACCAACGCTGCAGCGAACAATACCAATCTGGAGCAGCGTCTCGGTAGCCTGGTCGGTTTGGCTGGAGAGGCGATTGTCACAGGCTTTCAAAATGCTTACAAGCAGATTCTGGTCGAGTTCGATGACCTCAATCACAATGTGGCTGTCAGCTACCCGTTGATTGACGTTTTCATGCTGCTTTCCTCTAAGATCAACATGGAGATCAAAGACAGTTATGTCTTCCTCACGGAGGTTGTATGGACAAGGGAGGAGCAGAAGGAAGAAGTAGAGCGGGTTGCCCGTGCCGCTTTTGGACCACTTGGCGCACTTATTGGTTCGAGCTCGAATACTTCCCCTTCATCATAAAAGAATGTAGGGACAGGGAGTGGAAGGGAGAGGTGGTGGGGGCCTTGTGCCTGTCCTCCTTACAGGGGTGACGATGCGGCCAGGACAAGCACAAGGCCCCCACTCAACCGCTATACCACCCTTTGTCCCTACGGAGCCGGGGCATCTTTCCTAAAAACCTACCCGGGGTGGGATAATATTGTAATTTCATGCCCTTTCTCTCGTATACTATACTAAGGTATAGTCTCGAAAAAGCAAGCAAAAGAACCGGAGAAATAATTCATGATTCTCCACCTTGGAGAGCGTGTCTACTGGGGAGCGCCCGAAGTGATCTACCTGGAAGGAACAATAACCAGGCTGGATGAAGAGGCCCAGACTGTACTGGTGCATATTGAACGCGCTACTCCCAATTCAGCACACCTGATCGGCGCCGATGTCTCGTTTGCCGCAGACGGACTGGCCCCACTCAAAGGCGAAAGCCCTGCTGGTATAACGAGCGATCGCAACGTAGAAAATCAACCTGCCAGGCAAATGAGCGACGATGAAAAAGTCCGTTGCGCCGCAGCCGTAGCAGTATACCAAAAATATGGCGACACGCTCCAGTCAGAACAAAAGGAAGCAATGATCGAGCAGGTCATCCAGGTAATCAATAGCGAGCCAGCCATGCGTTCCCGTATAATCGCTTCCATGGACCAGGTACTCATACGAGAAACGAAGTAGAAGCTTTTTGTGAAGTAGTGCATAGGCGTGTATGCAAAATTTGTATATACTAAACGTTGACACATAGGAACTGCTCTGATAGGCTGAGAGGTAATCGTTATGAATTGCGTACGTTGTGATGCGCCATTAGTACCCGAGGCTCGTTTCTGCCCCGTTTGTGGCTTGCCAGTTACAACCGCTGCCTATTCACCTGCTTCACCCCCTTCCCCCTCTCCATCACAGATGGAGAGGGGGCCAGGGGGTGAGGCCGCACCAGCACAGCCTTATCAACCAACCGTAGCCGTCTCGCCAGGCAGCTTGCCGGGCACAGCCTCATCCTTTCCCTCTCCACCATTGCCCGAACGCCGCCGCAAGAATCGCATGGTGCGAGCGTTGCTTATTCTCGCTGTAGTGCTGCTTGTGCTGGCGGCAGGCTGGTTCTTTGGCCTGCGTCCCTACGTGCATGGAGTAGCACAGGGTCAGATTGACACCGTGTTGTCAAAGGCCGTCAACCAGATTAATCCCCTCGAGGCGGCACTGATACCCCCGGTGAGAGCCTCTATACCTGTATCTGAAACGACCCTAAACAACATGATTGATCTCAATACGGCCCCCTCCGATCCAGTGCAGCAAATGCACGTGACGATTACAACAGCCGGGCTGCGCCTGGACTTTCAAGCGTATGGCTTTCCCTGTACTGTTACGGGAGTGCCTCAAGTAAACAATGGTCAACTTGTGATAACAAATGTAACAGTGCAAGGCATAGCTTCATTAATCATCTCACCTGACGAGCTGACTGCAACCTTGAATTCTCACCTGCGTGATGCCAGCGCAAGGCTACATCGTAATATCACCGGAGTGCAACTCAAAGATCACGAAATCGATGTCCAGGTACGTTAGAGTGCGGTGTATAGGGCGACCGCAAGGGATCACCCCTACAATACACGCAAGGATCGTGTATTGTAGGGGCGGGGCTTGCCCCCGCCCTGGAAAGGTCCACTAACTGATTCCAGGACCGGCGTGATCGTGCAGGTCAAAAGGCGGGGCTTACCCCCGCCCTGGAAAAGTCCACTAAGCCTTTTTTCTCCGCCGCAAAAATGCCACCAGGAGGACCGGCGCGGCGAGCGGAAAAACTGGACTCGGAATCACGCTAACTCCATTGCTCAGGAGCGAAAAGGCGCTGCTCCCTTGATGCACGTTAGCAAAAACCGAGGAAACATTGGGCAAGAATCCATCATTATCTTGCTGCAGCGGCCAGTAGACAAAGGCTGCACGCCCTATAATGTTCTTCTGCGGCACAACTCCCCAATCTCTCGAATCAGAGCTGCCTTTGCGATTGTCTCCGAGTACAAAATAATCGTTAGGGGGTACAACCATGTTGGTGATGGATCTATAGATATTGCCCTGGTTATTTGGATTGACATATGTCTCCTGCAGGGTTACGCCATCTACAATTACCGTCGTATATTGAACACTTATTACATCTCCAGGTACTGCAATGACGCGCTTGATGTAATCTTGAGAGGGATTTGGGGGAGCGTGAAAGACAATCACATCGCCGCGAGCAGGGGGGCGAAAAAGATAGGTCCACTTATCTACCAGAATCAGTTCCCCGTTATGCAGACTGGGTTCCATACTCGTGCCCTCGATATTGAAGTTCTGCACCGCGAAGCGGATGACCAGAAACATTAAAACCGTGAGGACAATCGTTTCAATGACCTCACGTACAAGTCGATACCGCTTCTCAAAATTACGCTCTGGATTCATATCTCTCTTTCCCCTGCATGCGCCTGGCAGGTAAATATCTATGTGTCTAGTGCAGAATCAGCGAGCCTTTTTGGGAAAAGGCTACACCCCTGTACCCCCATTGCCCAACAGGTCTTTTGACTTCGCGCCAGGATGATAGGTGATACTGTTTATACGAAATGTACCAGATGAAGGTTAGAGAAAGCAAGTAAGTGAACCCCTTGTACCACATGAGCTATATCTGTAGGGGCTCGATTATGCAGATTAACTTTTTCACCTGGATAACGGAACATCCAGCGAGGGCCGATAATGAATTTTAATAACCAAGATTGGCAATGTGTTGTCATGCTGAGCCCATTCGCTCCGCTCAGGGTAAACTCCGCGAAGCATCTCTCGCTATGGGCACCGAGATGCTTCGCTGCGCTCAGCATGACAAGACCGGGTTGGTCGTTAAAGTTTATCATCGGAGGTGGCCGCGATAAATCGGGCCCTACGGATGGCCGGATCTACAGGTCGGGCGCGGCGAGGCCATGCGCTCCAAGCGAGAAGGAGAGTTCGCCACCATGATGCAGATCGTGCTCGATCACGTGCCAGGTCACCCACTGGCGCGAGAGTTCATATGGCTCGCCCCCGTTATCGCCTCTGAAAATATATTCCATATCTTGCGGCGTCCAGCGCTGCAGGCATTCCTGCCAGGCGCGAAATGTTACCTCCAGGCCGCGCACAAGTTCGGCAGCGGGTGGTACATCGCCTTCATATGGCCACTGTGCAATGGCCGCCACGTCCGGGCCGCCTTCGCCCATCATGCGATACAACCAGCCGGCGCGCGTGCGAACGATATGCCTGGCGAGCTGGCCGATTGAACGCAGGTTGGGAGATATCCTGAGTTCCAGTTGTTCAGCCGTCAGAGGCTCGATAGCCTTGACGAGATGGCCCTGGTAGACATCCCAGCCTTGATAAAAATTCCAGACCGTCATACTTCAATGCTCCTCTTAATTTCTTGCAAAAATTTGTTCGATAGAACTATCGAAGATGTATTCACTAGGATACATCTTTCGCTCGCTGACCCACATACGGATTTCATTTCTATTAGCAAGTGCATCAAGATGGCTGGGTTGGCCTTAGTGGGGCGGCACAATTGTTACAGAAATTGCCTGCGCTGACGGTCTGACCGCAACGGGGACATACTACATCTCCCTGCGGAGGTGTTTGATAGTGAGGTGGCTGCGACCCATAGAGCGACGCACCGCACATTGTACATACCTGGTCCCCTTCATTGTTAACCACTCCACAATTATGGCAGTATACGGCGTGGGAGGTTGTGACATTGCCTTGCATTGCGCCTGCCTGGGCGCCAAAAGTATCAACTGCTTGCCATATATCCTGGTACAGGGAAAAGCTGTTGATGCCTCGCGCAAGAGGGAAGAGTAAGAGCGGAGGCCAGTATAAGGCTCCTATCAGGCTGCCACCAAGGCCGAGATCATCGAACCAGTTTGCTTGACCGGTGGCAACGCTCACACCGTCAGGCGTTCTGTAGATACTCACTCCAATACTATGACGGATTCTTCTTCCACTGTGACTCAACTGTCCGATCTGAACGAGCACCTGGTTGCCCTGACCTACTTTCTGCGCTACTGTGCCACCATATCCCTGATTAAACATGCCGACAAGGTAGTCTGCGAGGGCATCCGGGTTGATGTTGCCGTGGTATATGCGCTGTTCCATTGATGTTACTCCTTATTCACTTGATATAGTAGAGGGTGAAGCCTTGCACCCAAATATACAGGTCTTTCGCCGGTACTACTCTACCAATTGGCTAGTTATGTTGCTGCTAACCATCAGCAGTTATGCTACTATCTTGATTGTGTCATAATCGGTAATATTTTGTCACCCTGAGCCCATTCGCTTCGCTCAGGGTAAACTCCGCGAATGGGCTCAGGGTAGACTCCGCGAAAGGTCTGGTTCGATGGGAAGAGAGATGCTTCCCCTTCGCTTCGCTCAGGGCTTCGGCTCACTCGCGCAGCATGACAGGACCGACTTTGGTCGTTAAAATTCTTCAAATTGCAATTCTCAGAAGGGTCGAGTCAAACGAGCAAGTGTTGTGTATTTACCTGCGCCTTATCTCGTCAGAAATGCTCATTTCTAGTAAAATATCAAGTGGGAAGCAAATAACTTCTTAACTGTATGAAGTGAAATTGTGATATGTTGGTTATAATGAAGTATAATATGATTGACATTATGATTCCCTTGTGGGGAGAACCCTCTACACTTCAACACTACGGTTATACCTGTTTTTTAGCTGTCGTTTCTGTAGCTACACCTGGTTGTAACTGAGCATCTTGCGATAAACACCGGCTATTCCGGCGCTAGCCTGAGGGAGGTTTAGAGTATGAGACGTTTCCTCGCAATGGTAGCACTCATCATTTTACTGGTTGTGGTGGTAACTGTTCCCTTCATCATATGGGGTGAGACGAGATATGCCTCTTTCAGCCACCAGGAGACAGGCATAACCGATTTTCTTCTCGCCTCGCTTGAACTAATCGGACTTGTCGTTTCCATCGCTATTGTTGTCTTCATACTGTATCAGTATTTCCGCTATCGCCGCCCGTACCGGTTGGTTTTTGATGCTTTTAGCAATGAATCAACACTTGTTAATAAAAATGGCGACAAGCCTCTAAATCTCAGCATATTAGCGAAGGAAGAACTGGTACGACAGTTTAAGATTATTTACTATGAACTCAAGGAATATAGGAAACAGTCTGTTAAAAAGAAGCAAGATGTTGAGGTACAAGTTGATGATGTGCTTTATAGTATGGAAGACCTTTCAAGAAACAATATTGAAATATATGTATCCGTAGATCAAATTAAAAAAAGTGGCATGGTCGAAGATCTAGAGGAGGTCTTCGAGGTCTTAACCGATACTGAAGATATAAATTTGATGAACCTGGTAGGAGATATTGCACCTAAAGAAGTTACACCTGTTATGAAATTCATTGAAGCTATTTTCCCGCCGCACGTCATCAAAGCAACCGGTCATTTACAATATAAGAGAGATGAACCTGGAATCACTTTCGAGTTTGTGGATCAAGGCAACCAGCGTGACCTGTTGGTTCGTACACTCTGGTGGGAACCATCTGCTGAATCAAAGACGGCCAATGAGGGTGCAACAAATAAGGAGGCTGATAAATATATTTACCTCTTAAGCCCGGCTATGCACTGGGTGGCTATCATGTTCTGGGAACAGAAATTGTTATCGAAAGTTCCCTTTAGAAATCGAAATCCTTTTCTTAAAGATCGCGAGGATCGCGAAAAAAGGCGCCAGGCACGTATTCTCTATCTTCTTGGGGCACTGTATTATGCCCACGCCGAACAATTTCAAGCGTACAAAAGTTTCTTCCGCAAGCTTGCCGTTGAGCATCTCTATCAGGCGTTGACTAAGGATTCGAACTGGTATCTACCCTACCGGTATCTGGCTAACTTATACATCTTTAAGGCGCAAGAAAAGGCGCTAGAGACGGAAGATGAATTACGTAAAAACCTATTTAGCGAAGCTTTCAGCTTATACAATGAGGCACTTTTTTATGCACAAAGCATGAACAAGAGTTTATATACCCAACATCGGATTATCATCGATAGGGCACTAGCAGAATTAGTTTCAAAAGACGATGAGCTTATTGACAAGGCAAAACAGGAGGTTAAAAATATGATAGACCAGAAAGACCCGGCCGATTACGACTCAGCTCATCCAGAATGGACTACCTACCTCTATAACCTGGCAATATGGTACGAATTATCTCTTAAACTAAACGCTGGTGTCCACAATGCCAAAGAAGAGGCCAGGCGCTACCTTGCGTATAGTTTAGCTCGTCCTCAAAGTCTATGGAATAGTAGATATTTGAATCAGCACTTTGATCTTCTATATGAAGATGGAGACTTGGAGGTTCTTCAAGAAGAACTGCGTAAAAAGCTGCATGAGAAACCTGCACTGGCGACTATGACAGGTGATAATTTCAAATCTGAGATTGACATGATCCTGAAAATGGTAGATCAAAAATTGGGACGACCAGTCAAATGAGTAGGGAACGTGATCTGGCACATGCTGGCATCGCAAGTGGAGTATCTGGACTATGGACCCGGACACATTTCTAGTGCAAGATGATGTTTATTTGCTTGTTCAGGCGCTCAATACGTTTGCGCTTGAAGTCGATGCCGCCGGTGATCGCAAGGACACGCTGGTTAATGCTGGCATCCATCTTGCCTTTCGCAGCAAGCTGATCTTTGGAACAAGTCCTCATCTCTTCGCTAATAAACTGGTTGCACATTTTAGAGAGTACCGTGTGTCAGAACAACAATCGGCATATCATCCTTTGGTGAGCCTGCTCGAGTACCTTCTCAATGCGTATGAATTGGAAGACCAGGACAGAAAACTCTTCAAAAGATTAGTCAAGCAAGGCCAGGAGAACTTTGATGGATTGACGGCTCGCAGCGCCGTTGGTAGAATAGAGTCTCCAATGGGAATCTCCATGGGCACGGGAGTGCTGGTTGACATGCAACTTCTACTGACGTGTAAACATGTTTTCGATCGAATTTCTGATAATGGGCAAGATCGTGCCTGGGTGCGTTTTGGCTACAAAACAGGAAAATATGGAGTAGAACCAGGAGAACTGTTCGAACTGGACTTAAAGACCATTGTTAGCAACAATGCTCAACCCGAGCATGCACTCGATTATGCACTCGTGAGAATCATTGGTCAGCCAGAGTATCGTATCGCGCCTCTTTCTGATTCCTGGCTGAATACGATGCAAAGTGTTCGTCTTGTTCATCATCCACGAGGAGAGCCTTTACAGATATCTAATGTTGGTCAGATTGTCCAGGTGGATAAAGAGTATATTAAACATAATGTCAAGACTGACTATGGATCATCCGGTGCGCCAATCTTTGACCAGGATTGGCGCGTTGTGGCTATCCATCGTGGTACTCTTAGTCTTAGTCGTCCCTCCGCGCCAGGTGTAACTGAGGGGATTCCGCTTTACAGTTTCTGGAATGACATCAAGCCTCATCTCTCCATGTTAGTTACCTGAATTTAGCCTAAACTAACGAGATAAAACCAGGTTTATCAAACAACGGCAAAAGACCATCAGATTCGTCCGTAGGAAGGGATAGTCGCCTGCCCGCAAGGCGCTACAGCTTGCATTTTTTGAACGAATGTACTACAATATCTTTATTCATGGATAGTCGTAGAAGGCAGAGTGACTGATCTGTTGAAGGAAGTAAGTAGCACGTTTATTATGGTAGTGTAGCCCGTCGGGATCAGAGTAGGAGGTGAAGCGACACAGCTTTTGGAAGGTTACTGTTGTAAGTCATTTAGTCGGAGACAAAGGAGGAACTCGAATGCCAACAGCAAGAGACATTCAGAACCTGGTTAACGTTGCTCAGCAACAAATTCTTAAAGGTGAGCTTGACGACTGGAAGAAAGTCACCTGGCCTGCGATTAGAAGTGCGATTAACGTGTATCAAGACCTCAATAGGGAGGGGAGGATGCAGCTGGCGGGGCTTATCTACGGTCGCCTGGATGCGCTTGGCTTACAAGCAGGGGAGCCTGTGGATATTAACGTAATGGAGTTGACACATCTCATCCAAACGCGTGAAGTTGAACCTCGTCCGCAAGGATCTGCACCAGAATGGATTCCCTAGTAAGATCTGTAACATTCAAGGAACTATTTCTAGTCATGCATGCCCTCGGCTTGTGCCTCCTACCTCAGCAGTCGCAAATCTGACAAGCCGAGGGCCCTCTTTACACCCTCTATCTGGATCCTTCTGCATACACTTGAGCCTCTATGGTATGCTGGAGTGGTAATTTCCCCGTCTTGTGGGTGACGGCAAACTTTAACGTTCAATTGTTGTAGAGATATCTTGTAGCATGGGTCTTGTAGGTGTATAGATGCAATTCCTGTCAGAAGATGAATCCTCGCTCCTTCACTCTATTCTGGCCAATCATATCCTCATCGCCAATGAATCTTCGCGTTCTGATCTATTGATTAACTGCGGACTCCAATCGCTCCTTTCCGCTCTGACCTCGCTAGGAAGCTCTTCCCTGCTATTCGTCAATGAACTATGCGCCAGGCTCTCACCTGCTCACATAACTGCAAAGCCTTCTGGGCAAGCAGCACTGGTCGCCCTTTTGAATTACATTGCGATGCCTCCCTATGATGTTGATCTCTCCCTGGAGGAGAAGAAGTTTCTTGAACGTGTTAAACATAAGTGCCAGCAATGGCATGAGTCGCAGCTTTCTAGACGGCCTCTTGTGGCACAGGTGCTCGATCAGGAACCTCAAGGTCAGAAGCAGCTACCGCCCGAACATGTGCAGGCGCCAATTAAAATAGATCGAGGGGAGTTGATTACGGATTATGGCTTATACTCCCTCATGTCTGAGTTTGCCAGCCGGGTAAATTATGGAAAGGCATCTGCATTTGCCATCGGTGGCGACTTTACCATCCTGCGGGACTACATTATTGAGCGCATGTGCCAGGAATTGGGGAGAAAGGTTCCAGGTGCTCAAACATTGCTTGATATTAGTCTTAACCAGCATGATGTTGCAGAAGGTGAAATCGTCATCGAGAAGAAGATTATCACCAGAAACAGGTGCAATGATCTCATCGATCTTTTTAAGAAGTATGCGAAAACCAATATTGTGCTTGTTGCCTGGTGTTACGCTTTTCCGCCTGGGCAAATGAAGAACGTGGCTGCGCGCTTCTGGCAAGAAATTAAGAAAAGTGTCTTATCTCTTTTACGAGAGCAAAGCACCTGTTTTGTATTTATCCTTGCTAATGTTGGCGTAGAGGGCAAACCATATCAGATAGACAAATTCACCGTACTGCAAACTCCGTCAGAATTTGAAATGACCGACCTGTTGCCCTGGATACAGGGAAGACTTGAGAACCTGGGCATAGAGCAGGGCGATGTTGAGTATTGCCTGGAGAGATTGAGAGACCAGCGGGGAGACATCGTAAGGACTTTTCATGAAATGGAGTATATCGTCAGGTATCTGCAAGAAAGGTACAGTGTATCCTGATAAGGGTAAGAGGGCGAGTAATCCTTAGGGGCGAGCGGGGAGTGGATGAGTGGAGTGGGCCTTAATGGTCGCCCGCTCGCTGGCGCCGATTCTCCCTGGATGGTGTTCGAGAGCCGCGGAAAGAGACGGCGGGCGACCATTAAGGCCCACCCTTCCCCGCTCCACCACCCTCGCCCCTACGAGTGTTGATGGGCTTTTCGTTAAGTTGATGCGTATTCATCGGTAATGGGCTCGATAATGCAAATTAACTGTTTAATCTAGATATCGGGAAATCCCGCGAAGGCCGATAAATCGGCGATGGGCGCGATAAATCGGCCCCTACGGATGGCCGGTTAATTGTCTTAAAAGCCATCATGTGAGGATGAGCGGCCTGTGACCCTTGCCCTTCTGGGAGGACTGGCGCTACAGCTGGTCCATCAGGTCTATAAACCGATCTGTTGCATGAAGGTTACCAGGTCGTAAAAGAGATTATCTTCATGGTTGAGGGACAACGCCCAGTTGCCGGAGCGCGCTGAGCCGGTCAGAGAGACCCCAATGCTCCACCATCTTGCCATTAACGATACGGAAGATGTTGATCGCCATCACCGTGATAGGTTTGCCTGTGGCAGAGACAGCCCTGAAGGCACCTTGATGGGTGCCAGAGATGCTGACTAGCGCCACTACCTTGTCCCCGTCAGCGAGGAGGTCCTCCACGGTAACTTTCACGTCAGGGAACGCATTGAGGTGCATACTGAGAAACTGGCTCGGTCCCTGGGGAAGGCCCGAAGGCACGGTATGGTTGACGGCATTTGGAGCGACGAACTGGTCGAGTGCAGCCAGGTTCTTCTGATTGATGACCTCATCATAGAACCGCTGAACAAGAGCCTTGTTGTCATCTGTTAACATCGGGTATCCTCCTTTGGTCATAGGTATACTGGAGAACAGAGGGAGCGAAAGCGAAACTCCAACCTTGCGAGGATATCCTCGCTGCTTAATATTCTGAGTAGAAATAATCACGCAAGGTTGGCCCCTTTTATTTCATAAAAATTATATCACCTGGGCCTCATTTGTTTTCCCTGCACACAATACCCTTGATATGCAGGCAATTCTGAGGTATTCTTTCTATTTGGAAGATGAACATGCTAACGGCAGAAAGGAAGGAGTGACATGGAAGCCCTTTTCTATCAAACACAGGATCTCAACCTTCCAGCACTTGCTCAGTCGCTGGTGCTTGAGTACCAGGGGAGGGGATATGAGGCACAACAATTTGGCGATACGAACAACGTCACTGTTCAATTGAAGCAGGAAAACACCTTGAGGATGATTACCGGATTTAACAAGGCCCTTGCGATCTCTCTGCAGCGTATCCAGAATGGCACATTTGTGAGAGTGGGAGCGCAGGACTGGATAGATCAGATCGCAGTTGGAGCGGCCGGCCTGGTCATCCATCCTCTACTCATTACAGCCGCAATCGGAGCGCTCCAGCAATATAACGCCTTACACGAGGTGCTTAGGTCGATTGACTTTCAAGTCCGGCGGCAGCAGCCTCAAGTCCAGGTCAGTATGCCTCCCAGCAATCTTTGGATGCCTCCCACTTATCCTGGGGCGCCGCCTCCAAATATGTAGCGAGGCAGCACAGCTTTGAACGCTTGTATGGCATGCGTTTTGAAAGTGTTGTTGCTACTGACGCTAAAAACGTCGTGCTCAGGTCAGCCGAGAGATATATGCGAGCCCTGGAAGAGCGTTTGACCTGAGGCAGGGCTGCTACATCCAGCCACATTTCCCGGGCATCGAACCCGAGCAAGAGCTTGTTGGAACGTATCGTCATCCTTTCCTCCCGCGTCAAGTGCCTCATTTCCTGGCGTCTCCATCGAGAAGACGTAGAGAGCTTCTGAAAGCGAAGCCTGGGCTCAGCCTCTTCTCAATGTAGCAGGTTCGTCCGTCTTTACCTTCTGCTATATGTTCCCACCAGTTCAGCCCTGGCAATCACGTGTCCTTTCATTTTTGCCAGTACTTCCTCTTTTCTCATGCCTTCCGGTAAGGCTAACGTCGTATCAAGGGCAAAGAGCTGAAAGACGTAGCGGTGCGTGCCCGAGGGAGGGCATGGTCCTCCATAGCCACGTGTGCCAAAATCTGTCCTCCCTTGCTTACTCTGAGGAGGACCCTCATGCTCCCGAATGTGCTGTGTTGAGGGATGAATATTGTAGACGAGCCAGTGCGTAAACATTTTCCCAGGTGCATCTGGGTCTTCAACTATTAGGGCTAAACTTTGTGCTTCTTGTGGAACCTGGGAAAAGGTGAGGGGCGGGTTATGGTTGACTCCATCACAGGTATACTTTGCTGGAATCGGCTGGTTCTGTTCGAAGGCAGGACTGGTGAGCTTCATGGACACCTCCTTCCGCTTAGCACATTCTTTTGTGCCGGGCTTTTTGCATCAACTTTCGCTTGCTGTCGCAACGCTCGTTTGCTGTATAGGTAATCAACTCCCTTCAGAGTATAGCACGATGATGGAATTTTTTTGTATGCATGGAGGCCAGGGCTGGTGAGAACACTCTGGCCATGTCTCGGCTCGTCAATGAAAGGCTTGCTTTGTGCCTCAATCTTTTTGAAGAATGCTGTAGGGGTGTTAATGCATTGCAGGGGCCTGATTTATTGCGCTCCAATAGTACTTCAGTAATGCCCTTTGTGTTATACTTGGCTCGTTGCAATCGTCAATGAACTTAGGTGTACAAGTAGCTGAGGGAGTATTCATAATGGACGCCGACTCTTTCCATCCAGATGCCTCAACAACAACTCCCAATGAAAACGAGGGAAGTACTGGCCTGAAACATCCAGCAGTGCAGAGAGTACTTCGCTTAGTGTCTCTTCTGGCGGCCAATGAATGTACTCGCCAGGAAATTTTTGAACGCCTGGCTTCCTACTACAAAATTGAGGACGACGCTAGGGGAATGGACTTCTCTCGACGTGCTGACAGGATGTTCGAGCGGGATATAAAACTGCTGGAAGAGCAGGGTTTCGAGATTCAGAAGATCAAAGCGAAAGGGAAGCCCGCACGGTACAGCCTGGTTAAAGGCTCAGGGCCTGTCGTGTCGTTTCTGTTTAGTGGAGAGGAGGTGGAAATACTCGCCCTGCTGTACAACTTGTTTACTGATCCTGCCAGGAGTCGCAAAAATCCCCATACAGGTGCGCTTGTCCTCCCACTGGAACGACCAATGCATAACCCCTTTGCAGGAGATATCTTATCCTTCATCACGAAGCTGGCTACAACGCTTCCGCCTGGTCAAAAGGAGCAATTTGAGCAGCGCATCAAAAAGCCCTCTGTACATCTCAATTTAGCTACAGCAACAGACTACCTGCCTCATCGCGCTACGATCGATACTATCGAGAAAGCTATTCTGAGACGCCAGCAAATTAGCTTCGATTATAGCGCTGTACGCAGCCCACAAAGCTCCATCGCTCATCAGCATGTAGACCCCTACTATGTTGTCCACCTGGAGGGACAATTCTATTTAATCGGCTTTAGCAATGAAGTCAATAAATTTCTCGAGTATCGTATTGATCGTATTAAGGGGGATAGCATTGAGATTCTCCCTCAAATGATTGATACGGTACGACAACGTCCGGTCGTTGAGTTCAGCTACTGGATTGATGGTGATATTGCCAGGCCTGGCTTAAGCGAGCGCTGGTTAGCGCAAACTATGGAGCGTGAAGAGGTATATATTGACAGTGAGGGGCACGAGAAGCGCCGGGTACTTGTAAGAGCTAAAGCGCACAATGAGTGGCGCGTGATCCAGCAACTGCTCAAGTATGGGGATCAAGCCGAAATTATCGAACCTGCAAGTTTACGCGAGCAAATGCGCCATGTGGTTGCCCGGATGATGAGTTTTTATGAGAATTAAGTGCACTTTAAGAATTCGTCAAAAAATTTCACTTGATGCGACATGATATGTCGCTATTCTCTGTTAGACTATAACCATAGCAGAGAAAGCACCAGGTGTCCGAAGCCACACCTGTGCGCTGTTTTTATCTGCTAAACTATCTCGTCGACAACAGAAGGAGATTCATGATGCCTTCAGATATTAGTTTTCTCGAGTTTGCCAGCGACCCGGACCAGGGTATCGATGCTTCCAATGTCTTGAATGACTATCTGCTAGATATAGCCAATAAGAAAATGCGCCGTTACAAGCAGATCATTCATACTCGTGGTCCAAAGCAGGGGCAGAGCTACTATAGCCATGTGATGGACCTGGTAACGATAGCCGAAAAGTTGCGCTCACCTATAGGATTAAATGAGCGTGAAATGCGCTGTGTACTGCTAGCTCTCACTATTCATGACCTGAATAAAGTGCCACCTTATGACAAGGGCCCAGATAGCAAAGAAGCCAAATATGCAGATGCAGCAACACCGGAAAATATCCAGGCAGAGCTGGAGAGGTTGGAAGTAGGAGAAGCCTTCTTTCCAGAATGGCGTGAATATCTCCAGGATATCATCTTGCTTGCTCATTTTCACCAGGAGGCGGCCAGCGGAACTACTCTAACAATTGATCAACGTGTATTTGAAAAGTGTAAGCTCCAGCCAGGACGATTGAAAGGGCCGTTGAAGCACCTGGTGAAAGCGGCTGACGCGTCCGACAACTCACACTCCGGGGATCATCGCGATCCCCATGAGACGCATATACGCGATAAACTGCTGCAACATATCAACTCCGCCATGCCAGGCCGTCAATACCGTTTCTTCGGCCATAGATTGGCTGAACTGCGCGGCCTGTTCACAAACGTCATGCACAATGAACTGGCAGCGTACTTCCGTGAAAAGTACAGCGAAAACGCGTGTATTGATCTCCAGTATTATACCGAGGGTGTGAACTATTTGCTGGATAAGCAGATAGCACTCGAGTGGACGCCTGGCACCTTACAAGAAGTAGGGGCAAGAATCGAGAGCAGGCTGGCCGCAATCCAGCTTGAAGACCTCGCTCAATTTATCAAAGCCAGGCCTGCAGGTATCGTAGTGGATGACGCGGCCATTGGTAGCGGCGCTACTGTTGCGCAGATTTTTAATGTCATACTAAATACTGTGCGCAGGAAACAGTACAAGACAGACTGGCGCGAGGAGCGCAACACATTCGCCCGCAATGACCTGCAAGAATCCCTCTCCAACACTCAACACGGCCCTGAACTTAAGGAGCAGGTGACGGAGTTACTCCAACAGGCTGATCTTGTTCCAGTAGATGAAGCAGCGCTCAAACGTGGAGAGTTTGCATCAGCATACCGCAAGTTTTTGGAAGACCATCGAGCAGATGAACTCAAAGCTTTGAGGACCGATGCGTGGACGCGCACCTACCGCCTTTTTAACCTGCCAGAAAGCAACGACCAGCTATACAAGCTGATCGATCCTTACCGGCGTGGCTATTTTATTGCGCGTGACTTGCCGGCTATAGACCTGGATGAGATGGAAGAAGCCGCTCTGACAGACATCGCGCAGTTGGAAGAGCAAGCTGCACAGGCACCGGCGGCGGGGAAAGGGAAGAAAACTAAAGGTGATGATATCCAAGCGACACTTACTGGATTTGAAGAGGTAGCAGGTGAGCCATTCGAAAGGGGCTATTTAGTCGAGTACCTGAAGGTCAACCTGGAAGTCTGGGATACTGGGAATAGCGCACAGGGCCATCCCACCCTGTCAAGGCCAATAATGACCACAGAATTCGGCGAGATCCTGCGCCAATATGCCTCCAGGCGACAGTATGAACAATGCTGCAATTGTGGCACTGCTCTCAAAGCCAGTGAATGGATGGCTGCCCAGGTTCCAGCAAGTATCGGGGTGCAGAGCTTCTCTAATCGCCTGGAAGGAGGAAGTTCACGAGAACCCAAGCGCAACGTATGTGATGTGTGTCGTGCTCAATTTATCCTGGAGAAGCTCGCATGGCGCAGTCATCGGGATAAGCAAGGAGCAGAACAGGTAACATTCTACCTGCACCTGTTTCCTTTCGCTTTCTTTACCCGGCCACTTTTACGGGCGTGGTGGGTGAGTCTTAACCGGTTGCGTGATAGCGATCATACCGCCTTCTTTCTCATTACCAGGGATTACTTCCGCAATTTTGATGAGCTACAGGAAAACATACAAATCGAGGGTAGACGCACCACTACGAACGGGCTGGGATTGCCAGTGTTGTCTGAGTCGATCAGCAATACACCCATATTGCCCATCATTGCCCCGGGTGACAACTACGGCTCGCAGTTCATGCTGGCATTGGAGATGGCGGTGATCCTGGTGCGCTGGTTCGAGTGCCGGGCTATTCTCTCGCGTTCACCTATTCCCTTGCTCAATCTGTCCAATGAGAAAATAGGCGACAAACCCGTAGTGCTGATGGTGGAGGGCATGCCGCGCAATATGAGCTGGCTGGTGCCCGAAACGAGTATGTATCGCGAGCAAGTTGAGGCGCTTTGTCACAGGCTTAGCCAGCTCCACTTGCTTTCAAAGGCTCTTTATTACTCGGGAAGCAAGTCCGATGATGTGCCGCATGACTTTGCTGTGGCTGCCGCTGACGATGAGCTGGCCCTCTATTATGAGGCAGACCGCCTGATCGAGAAAAAAATTGATGCCGAGAAAGGAAGAGTGAAAATCTCACCTGAACAACACGCTATTTCACTGAGCCACCAGGTGGCTCCTATGCTACAAAAACTGGTAGAAAAGCCATAAGGGAGGAAAAAACATTCATGCAAGAACTGAAGGAGTTAGCCGAATATGCCGTGAACAGCAATATCCGGGGAACATCGCTGAAACGCAACTCCATACTCAAGCCACTTGATATCATCCTGCAGGAGTTGGATCGCTGCCCCAACCCGGATGATGCAAATGAATTAGAGCTTGTTCGCACTGGCAGCAAGGGGCTGATCTTTGAACATCTTGAGCGCATTGCCGGGGCGAACTACAAACCTGGTCGCACCAAGGAGAGCAAAGTCAACCATTACGTGGATCTGTTTTTTGATGATGTGCTGGGCAAGGCCAATCATGGCAAGGTAAACAGGCTGTTAAGTCGCTCGCGACTCATCAGAAGCGCCTACCTGGTCTATTACCGCCAGGCTTTAGCAGAATATTTTGTCGCTAAAGGTAAGGCCAGAGACCTCGCTGAAGCAAGCGACAAGATAGAGGAGAGCGCGACAGAAGAAGAGGCAGATCTGTTAGCCGAAGGTGTGTAGTATGAGCGAAATCCGCGTAGGGACATGCCCTACCCTTACATTTCATAGCATGATAAACGAAGGAGAATAAAACATGACAATTGTTAGCAACCTCAGCCTGTTAAACCAGTATAGTGACTATCTGCTGCCAAGGTACAGCAATTTCCCGCGAGGACGGTATGCCAGCCTGATAATCATCCGCAAGACCGAGTCTGAGACCATTTTCCGCACCGAGGGCAGCGGTGAGGGCCTTGTCAAAGAGACAGTGATTGCTGGCATGACCAACACAAAACCAATGCGCCGCGTGGTTATCAGTAAACGCAAACAGACAGCAGTAGAGCGCAGGACGGGGCGCGAGGTACTACGCGAGTATGATCTGCTGAAGCAGGATGCCAAAGGACAGATATGCGCACTCAATACCAATGCACCTTGTGGTAAGTGTATTGATTGCATGCTTTATGGTTATGCTGTCGGCGGAGGTGGCGCGCAGAAGAGCCGGGTGATGACCGATGATGCTTATTCGCTTGGGCCGGTCGCGCAGGTGACAGGTCGCCGCACCTTTAACGCCACATTTGACAATAGCACCATGCGCAATCCAATCACGGGCGAGGCTTCCGCCTCTATCAACGAGGATGAGTATGTGTTGCCCGAAACACACTTTCTAGATATTGAGACACTGAAGGATCTTACCGCTGGTGAATTACAGTACGTGATTGGGAATGTTCTCAGAAGTAGCCGCTATGGAGCTATTAGCAGTCGCCTGGGACGGGTACAGAATACGCTGGCTGCGCTCATCTTCAGCGACACGGAACTTTTTTCGAACCTTGAATTGACACAGGCCGTTTATGATCTCTTGCTGGGCGACAAGGACGAACTAGATTTCCCATTGCTCGACAAATATGTACAGAAAGCAGTTGAGGATGCTACAAATGGGCTGCTGAACGGGTTGGTCAGTCGCACACCAGTAGTAGTGCGGGGAGAGTCTTTGCAGGGTATACTCAATGAGACGATTGCTCTCTATCGTGACACAGAGAGTGTTAAAGCCTTCTTACAAGATATTGAAAAGGGCTATCCTTCGAGTGGAAAGTAGGTCAGGCAAGGAGGGCAAAGAGGATGGCAGTAGAAATATACCGGGCCAGTCTTACCCTTAAGGAACATACCTTCTTTGCTAGTCGCGAAATAGGTATCTTCTACGAGAGTGAGCCATTGATAGGCAATTACGCCCTGGCATATGCGCTGGGTTTATGCGCGGCGCCGTATGACTGGGGTGGACCACCGCGTTACAAGGAGGATTTAGGCCCACTCAACGACACAGGACTCTATGTGACACCTGCCACATTTGAGCCTGACAGGTTGCACTATGCCATCAGCCAGTTCAATGCGCAGACCGACAGTTATTACTTTCGCTTTGATCAGAACGCAATTGCAAGTGACCCGGAGAGGAAGGCGCGGGCGGCTAATTTTCCGCAGAGTGGCAAAATTCGCATGCTGGGTTTGGAGAGCCAGGCCTACTTCTTCCTGGTGAACCAGCAGGGGATCGAGTTGAACTTACCCAATTATATTCGATTAGGGAAGTTCAACAGCAAGGCCCGCGTCGTGTGGGAAAAACTTGTCTTGAAATCCACACAGCCGGTGAGAATTGAGGATGTGGGGCTTGATTTCATGCTTAACGCAGCCGATCTACCACCTGACGCGGCGGCAAACTTGCGGGCGTTTTCAGTTTACAATGTTCATCCCGCGCCGTTGCTCAGTCGCTGCCATCTTTCTGGGAGTTTCTGGCACTGTGGAAATAGAGCTGGCGAGGATATTTACTTGCCTGCTGGTATGCGCTTTGGCGTGGAAGTCATCCAGTAAATTGGAGGCTAAAAATGTCACCTGTCAGGTTGACGTTAGAACCGCAATATGAGCGTGAGTGGTTGGGCGAGAATCCTTCGCCCGCCACCTTCAACCCGGAGTGCGGTCATTTCCCCCTTTATCACCAATGGCGAACCTATAACGCAACAGAACCGCTGATTGTCAATACCTATAATACCGGTACAGGCAAAACAAAAGCGGCCCTGTTGCGCTTACTCAAACGTGCCAGGGACACCGGCTTCAATGAACTGGATAGTAGCGAACATAACGCGCTCTTAATCGCTCCTACGAACGAACTGCTTGCCCAGCATGTACGTGATGCTGAAAAATTCTGCGAGGAGAACAGGCTGCCTTACCGGGTTGTGCCTGTCACCCGGGCCGAGCTTGATAATTACAAGGCTGATCCAGAATTTAGCGAAGGTGACCTGCGACGCGGAGCTGCGCTTCACTATATTCTGCAAAATCCCCGGAAAGTCAAGGAGGATAGCGGCAAGAGGGCTACACTCTTTGTGGTCAATCCTGATATTTTTTACTATGCCTTCTACTTTCTGTATGCTAAACATGATCGCATACCCCTGTTCCAGGACATCTTCACGCTGTGTAACTACATCATCATCGACGAGCTACACTACTACAATCCCAAGCAGTTGGCCAATTTTCTCTTTTTCATGAGCCTGTCGAAGCACTATGGTTACATCGGCGGCGCTACCAATCGGCAGTTTTGCCTCTTGACCGCTACGCCTGATCAGAACGTAGAGCAGTATCTTAAGAGGCTGGGGATCGAAATTGGATGGATCACGCCTCAGACCGAGATTGCAGGTGAGATTGGGAAAACACGCGAGACTGCTGCTCTTGCTCCTGTGAACCTGGAAATCTACAGTGTTGACGAACTGAGAGATGGGTTGCTGACGCTTGCTCTGCAGAAAAAGCAGGAGATTGCAGGGTGGCTGAATATTGGTGAAGATGGGGCTATTATCTCCAGCGCATTGTGGCGCATCAACCAGATATACTACGATCTGAGGTCTCACCTCTCTATAGATATCATGGGACGACTGACTGGAGCTGAAAGTCGCAGAGGGCGAGAGGATGCAAAAACCAGGCGCCTCATCCTGGCTACACCAACCGTAGATATTGGCTACAACTTTGATCGATTCGGCAAAACGCGCCAGAACATTGATTTTTTGCTGCTTGATGCACGCTCCGGTGACGAGTTTATCCAGCGCTTAGGTCGTGCTGGTCGCGTACTGGGCAAGCAGTACCAGAATATTCCCAGCAGGGTACTTGCAGTCGTTGATGCTGCATTTTACAAGGTTCTACAGTCGTACGAAGGGCAAACGCTGAGCCGTTTGACCCTGCGCCAGCTAGCCGAGGAGTCCCTGCCAACGCGCAACTCCCTTTACTCCTACATCAAAACGGGGGCGATTGCTGAGGCTTTCCTGCCTATCTACCGCTTAGGAGGTTTGGCTTCCGCGGAAGGCAAACATGATATAGAGCTTCTATTCAACGAGGTTAAGCAACTCTTCGCGGCTGATACCAGGGTGACTTACGAAGGCTTGTGGAGTAACACGAAGAGCTATGTAGAACGGGCCCAGGATTATGGTAATTTAGAGCAGATCCCTACTGAAATTACCGATTGTTTGAAAGCGTGTGAACGCAGGTTGATGCATGAGCAAACATATCGCAAGGAGCATGGCAGGAAGTCCTGGTTAGATAAATGGGATGCCTACGCCTGGCTGCAGAAGGATTTGTGCAGCTATTTCATTGAGAAAGCGCGTTTCAGTTTTCGCGAAGATTTTCAGCCACCGCTTGCCCTGGTAAGCGATTCACAAGGCCTGCTCTCAAGCGAGCCTGTAGCGTTATTCGATGCCTTGCATATCGTTAAGAATTACAAGGTACAGTATTTCAGCACAGCTAGGGAATGGCAGCAGGAGCTGTCGTTAGACTTGCCTGAAGATGCCGGCGAAGCGCTCATTTTCTGTGATCTCCAAGCATTACGCGAACCTGAAGATCGATTGCAAATTGGCTTGAAACTGAGCGTGGGTGGTTACAAACGAAGCGCGTGGGAAGAGGAGGAGGGCTTTGCTTACCGGCCAACAGCACTGTATGGACTGGAAGTTGTAGCGCTCAATAACGATCGTGGCCTGCCTACCGAAGTGCGTAAGATGTTCAGTGAAAGGTACATCCCGGCCTTCGTTGTTGCCAAAGAAAGTCGCAGCGCCAGCACCATGTGGAGCTTAAAGAGGCTGGCCCAGTTCATCCCCTATGATTTGCAGGTTACATTCAGCGATGGCAAAACTCACGACTATTATGCAGTAGCTGGCACGATGGCATTACAAGTGTGGAGTGAAATACCTCGCAGAGATATAGCGAGAGATGTTCGTGAGCTTCAATCTAACGACGACGAACCTCTCATTTTTTAACAGAAAGGAAGGTGTTTCCTAATGCACCAGGCAACTCATCTCCAACCACCTCCCTCCATTACGGAGCGCGGTGAACTCTTCTCAATCCTGCTTCGCCTGCATCCAATTGAGGAAGGCTGGGTCTCGCCCAGTTCCGGTAGCCAGGCTCATGCAGCCTTCCTGGAAATAGTGCGCCAGAATGATCCCACCCTGGCCGAACAATTACACCAGCCGAACAAGCGGCGCCCTTTTACCGTTGGCCTTTTACAAGGGTTTAATCACCTTTCTGCTGCGCAGTTGGAGGAGGCGATAACAAAAAACCAGAAAGTACAGGTTCTGCCAGGGCAAGTCTACTGGTTACGCATCACCATGCTGGACTCGCGGATATTCGGTATGTTCATCCAGCATTTGATCACAAAACCTCGCACATTTATTATCCGCCTGGGGGAGGCACGTTTTGAAGTCAGCCGGCTCATCGGCTCACCTGATCCAAACAATGCTTCTAATCCGTGGGCCGCCTACTCCTCTTTCGCTGAACTGAGTAAGCTCACCACAGCACAGAGATATTATGAGTTTGAATTTGCTACTCCGACTGCATTCAGCATGGGACAGCAGCACTGGGGAAAGCTGATGAAACTGCTACCTGAGCCTGCATTTGTCTTCGAGAGCCTGGCGAAGCAATGGGAGGCATTTGCGCCAGGGCATCTACGGATGGCGGGTAACGATCTGACTGCGCGACAACTAGCGGCCTGGTGCGAAGAGAACTTGATTGTTACTCGCTATGTGCTGGAGACACGTTATCTACCGTCAGGCAAATTCGCCCAGGCTGGCTTTCAAGGCAAAATTATGTATGAGGTGAAAGGTACGCCAACCAGCCCAGAAGCAGCGTGGCTTACACCACTGGCACATTTCGCGCTGTTCAGCGGCGTTGGCTACAAAACCTCAATGAGTATGGGACAGACTCGCTGTACCAACCTTGCGTGGGCACAACCGACCAGCGATAATCTAGAGATGGAGGTCACCAGATGAGCCGTGATGTTCCCGAGACGATCCCGATATCATATTTAAATGCACTGGAATATTGCCCTCGTCGCTTCTTCTATGAGTTTGTGGAAGGCGATATGCTAATAAACGACTTTGTATTGGAGGGCACTTTGCTGCATGAACGAACCGATGAACCAGGCAAACATACAACCGACGACGGAACCTATCAGATCAATCGCCTGTACCTTTATAGTGAAAGACTACACCTCTCAGGCTTTGCCGATATTATCGAAGAACAAAATGGAGTATTTATTCCGGTCGAGTATAAACATGGCAGGCAGGGCAGATGGCTTAACGATCACATTCAACTCTGCGCCCAGGCGCTCTGCTTAGAGGAGCGACAACCTGACAAGCTACCTATTCCTTATGGCTACATTTTCTACTTTGGCTCGCGCAAACGCATACAGGTCTTTTTCACGCCGGAGTTACGTGCCAGTGTGTACGCTGCAATCAACCTGGCGGTCAAGGTAGCCATGCGCGATACTCCACCGCCGCCACTTGAGGGAAAAATAGCTGCTCGTTGCCGTGATTGTAGTTTAGCTCCGATATGTCTACCCGATGAGGTGAAGTTGCTGAGGGGAAGAGAGGAGGGTTCTCTTGCCAACACTCTACTTGACTGAACAATACGCACTGGTTCGCCGCGATAGCGAGGATTGTTTGCTCGTACAAATTCCCGAGAAAAAGGGTGAGGGTGGATCAGTCGTCTCCCCAGCTTACAAGCAACGCATACCGCTGCATAAAGTTGACGATGTCGTGGTAATGGGTGAAATTACCATGACTGCCTCTGCAATTTATCTACTACTGGGAAAGAATATAGAGATTCATTTCTTGAACACCTATGGCCACTTTAAGGGGTGCCTCTCACCTCCACTCGGGAAAAACTCGCTGCTACGGATGGCTCAACACAGGGCACATAATGATCTATCGAAACGTTGCGAGCTGGCTCGACGCTTTGTAATCGGTAAGTTGTCCAACCAGCGAACCATGCTGCAACGATATAACCGTCGTCAATCCGATGCCGAGCTTAGCCAGGAAATAGACCGGATTGGCAACCTTATCCGTTTGCTGGAGACGCTGAATATACAAGTAGAAACTGTTCAGCAACTGGCCACGGGGGATAGTGGCATTACTGGAACCCCGCTTGAAATGATCCTGGGACTGGAGGGGGCTGGCAGCGCTGCCTACTTCCATTGCTTTGGGAAGTTGCTTGCGGACCAGGAACAGTGGCCTTTTTCTGGAAGAGTGAAGCGTCCCCCAACTGATCCTGTGAATGCTTTGCTCAGCTATGGCTATTCCATACTCACGAGCCAGGTAGGTAGCGCAATACAAATAGCTGGATTTGACCAGTATGTCGGCTACCTGCATAGTTCCACTTATGGCCGCCCTGCGCTAGCGCTTGACCTGATGGAGGAGTTCAGGCCACTAATCGTCGACTCGGTGGTATTGACCTTGTTGAATAATCGCATGCTCTCACCCAACGACTTCATTGTCGAGATCGGGGCATATCGCCTGAAGAAAGAGCCGCGTAAGGTCTTTCTCACGCGATTTGAGGAACGACTGAACGAAGAGGTTACGCATCCAGTCTTTGGTTACAAGGTGAAATACAGGCGTTGTATTGAGTTACAGGCGCGGCTTATTGCAAAGTACCTCACAGGGGAGATCGCAGAGTATCCACCTTTTACGAGTAGATAACGGGGTATGTAGATGAAAGTGACCACAAAAGCACCTACTTCGAACCTGACGATGTGCTACATTATCGCCTACGATATACCAGATGATCGGAGGCGTACCAAAATATATAAAATCCTCTCAGGATTTGGCAAGTGGACACAGTATTCGGTATTCGAATGTTTCCTGGACAAGAAAGAGTTCATTCTTCTAAAGTCCAAACTGGCAGAGCATTTAGAGGACCAAAGGGACAGTGTACGGTTCTATCCTCTCTGTGCCAGTTGCCTGGAGAAAGTAGAGACGGTAGGTGGTTCCCCACCTGATGAAGATGTACTTTTTATTGTCTAGAGCAAGCGTTTTGCGAGAGGTAGCAGCGCTGGAGTTACTGAGCGTAGCCTCTCGCAAACGCATAAAGGCCCTGCTACCCTGCTATGAGGCGAACTAGATACGAAACGATGCAAACAATATTTGGCTTTCCATTACTAATAACCTATACCCTCTCGCAAACACTAGCTTTCTGCAGCCTACAGTGCTATACTACAGGCGCGCGGTCAGAACAGCGCTAAGCCCGAATGTGGGATTGAAACCCATCCGATGAGGCAA
>Ga0187846_10000266_pt1 | contig 31956 bp, 31 predicted proteins | sample TC_taG_FD_161473 | JGI IMG/M metagenome (GOLD analysis project Ga0187846, IMG submission 161473) | Biofilm microbial communities from the roof of an iron ore cave, State of Minas Gerais, Brazil - TC_06 Biofilm (v2) | ecosystem: Environmental > Terrestrial > Deep subsurface > Cave > Wall biofilm... | reverse complement strand
TTATCGCCGCCTTTCATTGGATTACCTCCGGCCCAAATCGGATTCACCGTCAATGCCGCACTCGCCGGCCTGCTGAAGCGTCATCGCCCTGGTCCTTCATCCTCCGTCTCCTCCGTCGGCTCAGGCTGGCGCGCCCCATTCAATCTGCCGTCCACCAAACCCCCTCGCAGAAGATCACGACAAAGAATGCGTCAGGGCGCTCCGCCCACGTGTCCATCTCGGCCCACATCGCGTCCACCGTTGCCTCGGTAACCCACCCCTCCGTCAGCGCCGTCCGCACCGACCAGGTTTTGAAGAAGGCTGCGTAGCGTCGCGTCTCCTCGGGCGACCCAGCGCTCTCGGCGGATGCACTTGCCTCCGCACGCACGAACCCGGCTTCCAAGAGCAGACGGCGGAGGTGGCGACCTACGAGAGGATCAGCACCGTGGTGCCTACCCTTCCGAATTATCAAGGCAAGCCACTGCTCAAGCAGGGGGGTCGCGGGCGTGAGCAAGATCGTCCCATCATCTGGCTCACGGACGCCGGCCAATCCTCCGGGGCGCAGTACACGCCGCATCTCCGCAAGCGCCCGTACGGGCTCGCTCAAGTGAAGCAACACTGCATGGGCGAAGACTGCGTCGAACGAGTGGTCCGGGAAAGGGAGCCGGGTTCCATCGCCGACCTCAAAGCGCACGTTCGCGATCCCGCGCTCACACGCCAGGTCACGTGCCCGCTGGACCTGTGACGGCTGGATGTCAATGCCCACTACCTCGCCTGGGGCCACCACCTCAGCCAGCCCCAGGGTGATCGACCCCGGACCGCAGCCGACATCCCGCACCTGCATGCCAGGGCGCAGATGTGGCAAGAAGAAGGCCGCCTCCTGGTCCGCCTTCCGCGTGGCGATCCACGCCTCAAAACCCGGATTATCCCGCTGGGAGTAAACTTCTCTGGTAGGACGCTGGTCAGCCAATCAGGGGCCTCCTCCCGGTCGGCAGGCCAGGCAATGGCGGCATCCGCAGCGACGCAAAAGCGAACCTGCAGAGGGGACGTTCGGCGATCGCCGTACCGCCTCCTCGGGGTAATGAAAGCAGAAGCTCACCCGTCTTCAGGGGGCATTTTACAAGAGTTTCAGGAGGGAGGTTAGAGCATCTGCCTTCGAACCGGCGGGTCGGGGGTTCGAAATCCCTCCGGGCGCGTCAGATCAGGCAATCCGAGGGTTCCGGGATTTCCCCACGCTAATCGCGAAATCGTCCGCGGATGGGCGGCATCCGGAGAGCGTGCTTGACGTGGTGGCGCACAGCGGTCAAGACCCGGACCTCTGGCATGTCGGTCCGACCGTCCCCCTCCGCTGCCGCGTGCGCTCCGGCCTGAATCCAGGGCGGCGGGGACTAGGCCCAGCCGCCCGCAACGCTTTCCAGGGGCGCAACTTAGGGAGTCGCTCCACCTGTGGACGATCTTTCTCCCCAGAGCGTCTTTCGGAAGCTCTGGGCGACAGGCACCATCAGGACACCGCTTATCGCGATAGCGCCGGCTCAGGCGAGCGTCGCAAGACGCTTGCGATATTCATCCTCGTTGATCTCGCCCCGAGCGTACCGCTCGCGCAGGATTCCCGCCGCCGGATCGTGGCGGTGCCCCAGCCTGTCCCAGAAAGATCGCGCGCTGAGCACTCGCCAGATCAGAAGAATCAGCCCCACGAGCAACAATAGGCGAAGGAGAGTGAAGATGCCCCGCAGCAGCATCCATGCTCCGGATCTGGGCGGTCCGAAGCGGCGAGGACCGACACCGCGGTGCTCGTAGCCCGGGCCCGGCCTCCAGCCAGGGCCAGATGGCGCCCCGACGCCTGGGCCTGAAGGTGCTCCCACGCCTGGGGTCGAGGGAGGGGGTGTCCCGGTCCCTTGAGCCAGGACTGGCGCCGCCGATCCTAGCATCAGGATTCCGATCAGGAACGCCGTCCGTATCTGAGTCAGCATTAGATTCAGCCTCCTTTTACTCCCCCACGCGAAGAGCTCATTCAATGAGCGGTTTCCCATTTTCATGGCATCCTCAGTGTAGGTCCGACGTTCGAAGAAGTTATGAAGAAGCTTCGAAATTCTGAATGATGTCGGAGTCTTACGCTCGGCGAGGCAGGGGGCTAGATGAGCGCACGATCCCGAGTAATTTCCTGCAAGCCCCCCGCAATTTGTGGACCTCCGTCGGTGGCGGGGAGGCGTCGTCCACCGCATCGAGAAGGCCCGCATTCCGCTGACGCGAGGGACGTTGATCTGCAGGTTCCACGGGAGAGCGCACCGCGCCGGCGGAGGGCCACGATAGGGATGTGACGGCGAGGCCGAATGCATGGAAGCGGCCGCGGTCTTCGCGTGTCCGGCGGGCGGGTACGCCGTCACGCACCGATGCGTTCCGCGCCTGAGTGTACCGCTATTTTTGCGGTTTTGTTCGATCGCCCGGTGCGTCCCCCGTCACCACGCGCATCAAGGTCTCAGGACCGCGCGTGTTGCGATGCTCGGCAGACCTCTTGACCGCAAGGATGATCAAGGATCACTCAGCGCCGACGCGCGCCACGCGTTGGGCGCCGCTTTGGCTTTGGCCGAACGGGGGCCCAGACCATGACTTCCGGTGCACCTCCCTCGCCAGAGACGAGGGGCTGCGGACACAAGCACCACACTTGCGCGTTCCAGGCATAGCCTCCTCTCACTAACTTCACCTTCGCGATGACGCCGCCGCGATAGCAGGAATCCCTGTCCGCGCAGTTGCTCGGTCCGCACGGCCATGCGTTCACCTTCTTCGCCCACTTGAGGGCGGCTTTTTTTGAACTCCAATTCGTCGCTAGGCCCCCTGGACACGGGATCTCCGGCATCGCACCCCTCCCCGAAGTGACTTGAGATCTCCGATCATCCGCGTACGCCGGAAGACTTGGTGTCTCGATGTTTTCGTCCGGCTCGTAGACGAACGCGGCGTTGGGGAGTACATTCTAAGCGGGCTCGGCTCGGGCCTTGTTAAGCGCGGGCTCGGCCGCGACGGTCACGGATCGTCCACCCTTGGCGGCGAGGACGCGACCACTCTCAGAACTAGCATGGTGGTCGCCTTTGAAGCGGGCCTTTTCATGAAGGGCGGAGGCGGAGGCGGCGTTGGGGACTTGAACCCGAGCGCGCTCCGTAGAGGGCGGCATCTTGCTCAGGCTCCACGCGCGGTCGAGCGCTGACGATATACGCGTAAGGGAGACGCAATAGTGGATCAACTCGTCGTGCCCGCAAGAGGCGAAGTGCCCCTGACGGCTGACGTGGTCATCGCCGGCGGGGGGATCGTGGGAGTCGCCAGTGCGTTTTTCTGCTCCCGACTTGGCATGACGACCGTCGTGGTGGAGAAGCGCGAGACTCTGGGCAGCCTGACCACCGCGGTGTCGACCGAGTGCTTTCGCGCCCAGTTTGAGAACCCCGAACTCATCGGGCTGATGCGGTCAAGCATCGAGATCTTCGCTGACTTCCCCGCCGTGGTTGGCATCCCCCATCTTGACATTGGCCTCCGCCGGCAAGGGTACCTGTACATCACGGGCGACCCGCAGCGCGTCGAGCGCTACGAGAAGCTCGTCGAAGTCCAATCGGCGGCGGGACTGAATGACGTCGACCTTCTGAGCGGCGAGGAGGCCCGGACCCGTTTCCATTACCTGGGCCCTCGCGTCGTGGCCGCACGCTACCGGGCCGGCGACGGTTGGCTTTCAGTCCATGAACTGCTCCACGGCTTCGCTAAAGGGAGTCGCGCACGGTTCCTTCTCGATACGGCCGCCGTGGGGATCATGTTGGACGCGAATGGAATCGCAGGCGTCGAGACCAACAAAGGCATCGTGCAGACGCGCCGCGCGGTGATTTGCGCGGGACCGTTCTCGGGACGTGTGGCCCGACTCGCGCAGGTCAATCTCCCGCTCACGCTCCTGCGTCGGCACACGCTGGTGGTCCGCAGTTGTGATTTGGTGCCGCGGACGGCTCCGTTCACGATGGACGACGATACCGGCGTCTACTGGAGGCCCGCAGGGGCGGGAGCATTTATAGGAAAAGCGTTCGAGGACCAGCCGGAAGATCCCACCGACGCAGTTCCGGTCGACTGGGAGTTCCCGTCTCTGGTCCTGACCCCCGGCGCCGAATGGAGCATCGGGCGCCTCGTGCCCTTCTGGAACCGGGCGCCGAACCTGCTCAGCAAGTCGAACCTCCACCTCAGCGCGGGCCAGTATGTGTACACGCCCGACCACAAGCCCATTATCGGCCCCTGCCGTGAGGTGCCCGGCCTCTACTTCAACTTGGGATACGCAGGCTATGGGATCATGGGAGCGCCTGAAGGTGGTAGACGTCTGGCGCAGATGCTCCAGGACGCCCGCCCCGACACCGACAACCCCTTCAGCTACACCCGCTTCCCTGGTGCGAGTCAAATGCTCGAGGCCCAGGAGAAAGTTTACTAGGTTCGGCCACCTCCGGAGGCGCGCCAGCCGGTCGGAACGCCCCGGGTTGCTCGATTCAGGGTCCGTTGCTTAGAGGTTTCCTCCGCTCTGATTTTCCCGGGGCAACTCCTGAGGGTCAGCGGACGAATACGAAGAGAGCTTTCCCCGGAGTATCCAGGGTTGTCCAGCCCGCTCCTGTTATGCCGTTGATCCGCACAATCCGGTTGAAATCCGCCACGTAGATGTGGCCCGACTCGTCCACAAAGACCCCGCCGCCACTCAGCCCACCGACACTTACCGGTCCAACAAACTGATTGGGTCCAATGCCGAGAGTCTCGAGCGCCCTCCACCCCGCCCCCGTCATGTCGTTTACCCGCACGAGGCGGCCGTTGCCCAAGTCTGCCACATAGATCCGGCCCGCCGCGTCCAGGAAGATCCCCCCGGGGTCCTTAAGCTGCCTCACCCCCGTGCCCCGAGTGCCCAGGGTGGTCCAGCCCGCTCCTGTCATGTCGTTGATCCGCACAATCCGGCTGTTGCCGTAGTCCGTTACGTAGATCCTGCCCGCACCATCGACGCAGATCGCGGTTGGGCTGACGAACTGGTTGACGCCGTCGCCAAAAGAGCCCAGGGTGGTCCATCCCGCTCCAGACATGTCGTCCATCCGCACAATCCGGGCGTTGCCGAAATCCGCCACGTAGATCCGACTCGCCCCGTCCACGAAGATCCCACCTGGCCCATAGCTGCCAAACTGCATGGTTCCATCGCCCTGAGTCCCCAGCGTGGTCCAGCCCGCTCCGGTCATGTCGTCCATCCGCACAATCCGGCTGTTATAGAAATCCGTCACGTAAATCTTGCCGGCCTGATCCACGAAGATCCCGCCAAGCATACTGAATTGTTTGGCCGCGGAGCCCGAAGTGCCCAGGGTGGTCGAGCCCGCCCCCGTCATATCGTTGACCCGCAGGATCCCGCTGATTTCGGCCACGTAGATCTGGCCAGCGCTCGCGGCGAGGGTTGGACGAATCCCGCCAAGCCCGTTGCCGTTTACCAGAAGCGCCCCCAGCACCACAACCAAGATACGAAGGACGCGACTCAACCGCGCACTCATCCCGCCTTCCCCCCTCTCGGTGGTACCGTTCCCAGAACTTCACGCGGCACCCTCCAGGCCACCATCTTTGTCCAGACTGGCATCCTGGGGCATTGGGTACTATTGAGAACGCCAGGAGGTGGACCCGCGTGCTCACGCTCTTGATCATTTTGGTCATCGCCGCGATTATCTATTCCGCGCAACCTCCACATCCAAGAACTTAACGCGGCGCCGTTCAGGCCACGCTTCAAGTTCAGACTAACATCCCGGCGTATTGGGCACTATTGAGAACGCCGGGAGGTGGTCCCGTATGCTCAGGATCTTGGTCTTTTTGGTCATCGCCGCGATCGTCTTCGCCATGCAACATACACAGTTCGGACTCCACCTTTTGCGATACCTCCAACAGGCCGCGGAGGCGATCACCCGCTCATTCAACCCGTAAAACACCTCAGGTCCTGGCTGGTGTCGACAGACAAATCGGCCACGCTGAAACCTTGCCCGCTGTCCTCTAGAAATCAACATTCGGTGTAGACGGGATCGACTACGCACCAACGGTTCTTTCTGAGAGGTCCCCACGCTTCGTCTCGCCCGCAGGAGACGCCATTACCGAGCGCGGTCGGATCGGTAGTTTGACGATAAAGCAGGTCAGCCCTGCTGGTCTTTTCCGGTGCATTTCTGGCATGGATCGCCGGCGTGACGGCCTGTTCACTCGGGTACCGATGGCTGGTTGCGCCACGAGACGCCCGAGCCCTGCATAGGGGTGTCGCCGCACTGAACTCGTGCAGGTGCGCTGGATGCTGAGAGGCAGGTTCCCAGCCCACCTGCCTTTCGTGTGGCCTCAGCGCCCATGCCAAGATGAACCCCCTGGTAAATGTGACAATGGGCTCAAGGACCCGGGCCGCCGACCTCGAATGATAGCTAGGCTTTGGCTGCGTCGGTCGAAGCGATCGTATCCGAACCTGACCCACCTCTAGGCATTCATCAACCGCTCACGACGCGCCACGGCTGCCCGGAGGTCGTGTTGATAGGGGGGGACCATGCGCAAGGCGGATGCAACACCAAAAAGCTCCCCGGGTTTGTTGCGAACGCTACCGTGGCTCATTGCGCTGTGCAGCGTTGCCGCGGCCGGCTACGCGCTCGGTCGACTTGAGGCGGCGGCCCAAGCGCCGGAGACGCCGGTCTCCGGGTCCTTGGCTTCCTGCGCCGCCGGGCCGACCGCAAACTCGGTGCCGCCCCTCCGGAACGTCACGGCGCGTCCCACCGTGGCGCTGCGAACCCGACAACCAGCACTGCTGGCTTCGGTTGGGGGGCCGGGGGTCGGACGGTCCGACCCCTTCGTCCCGCTGGTCGCGTCGGAGGGCTCGAGCGATGAACCGCCGCCGCAGGCCTCCAGGAATATACAACTTCCCCCGCCCCCTGAACTCGCTCCCGAGGCAAATCCGCAGCAGTCCCCAACCCCCGCCCCCGCCGCGGCGCCGGTGACCGTCGCGGGGATCATGGGGGGAGCGGAGGCACGCGTGGCCATCGTCAAGAGCGAAGGCACCTCGTACATTGTCGGCGTCGGGGAGAAAGTGGGCGACGCCACGGTCGTCGCGATCTCAGAGGACAACGTCGTGTTCAAGGAGGCCGGCTCAACGCGCAGCGTGGCCGTTAGTGGTGGCCAACCTTCGGCGCCACCGTCTGCGCCGATGCCGTCGCCGGCGATAGCACCCGTCGCCCCCTCGGTTGCGCCTGCGCCGGGCGGAGGGACGAGCCCGGCGGCACCTCAGACGCCCCCGCCGGCTGCGCCAGCGACATCACCCGTGACCCCCTACGTTGTTCCTGCGCCGACGGGCGGGGCGGGCCCGGCGGCACCCCAGATGCCCCCGCCGGCTGCGCCCGCGACGTCACCCGTCGCGCCCTCCGATTCCCCCGCGCCGCCGCGAGGAGGGACCGATCCAGCCGCACCTCAGTCGCACGCCCCCGTTGTTTCTCCTTCTGGCGCGGGGCTTCGCGCAGCGCTACCGAGTCCTGTCGCGGTCGGCGACGACAAGGCGCAATCGTATCGCGTGGCGATCGGTCCATTTTATGATCGCACTCCCGCTGATACGATCGTGGAGCGACTGACTCACGCGGGCTTCACGCCAAGCATGACGGTGGCCAACCAGGATAAGCGGGAGGCGTTTCGCGTGGCCTCGCCGCCCCTCTCGCCCATAACAGCGGAGCGTCGCATCGCAGGTTTGTCAGACCTCCATCCCGCAAGGGAAGCGCTTGCCGACGGTACCGTGAGGGTCGTGTTTGGAGTCTTCACGTCGGAAGAAGCTGCGGCACTCGTGAAAGAGATCCGAGCCCGTGGGTACCCAGGACCGATCGTCGAGCCGGCTGGACCGTCCTACACGATCAACCTGAGCCCTACGGGAAGGGCGGTTGTCGACGAGATCGTTGCCGTCGTCAAGGAAGTCCAGCCTCAAGCTCCAATGATGGTGGGCTCGACGCCGTGACGGCTGGATTTCCAGGCTGATGCCTGTCGAACACGTGGTGAGCACAGCTTTCTGAGTGGCGCCGGGGTACCTGCCGCCGGCTTGGCTCAGGGCGCATGACGCGCAGCAGGAACCGTCCCCACGGAGTCGTGAGGGGCGGTGAGCGTTCCGAATCGGCGAGCTACCACTTCCGCACGCTCCCCGATTACCTCGCGCCGGGGTTGGCCCTCGTCTTCGTCGGCATCAACCCCGGTCTCTTTTCGGTGCAGCGCGGGCACTACTTTGCCCGACGGACCAGCCGCTTCTGGCCCGCGCTCTCGCGTTCCGCCCTGAGCGCGCCCATCCGAGCCTCGCTTGGGCGCGAGGTGCTTGGCCCAGAGGATGACAGCGCCCTGCTTTCGTTCGGCATCGGGTTCACCGATGTGGTGAAAGTGCCGAGCGCGAACGCGAGGGAAGTGCGCCCCGCCCACTTCAAGACGTGGGCCCCCCGGCTCCTGGCGCGCCTCCGAACCTATCAGCCAGGGGTGGCCTGTTTTCATGGGCTCACCGCCTATCGAGGCTTTACCCGATACGCACTGGCTGACGCGAGAGCAAACTGGACCCTAGGCGCTCAACCGCTGTCCATCGGCCAGACGCGGGTCTTTGCGGTGCCAAATCCGAGCCCGGCGAATGCCCATTTCCGCCTGGAAGACCAAGTCGTCTGGTACGATCGGCTAGCGGAGTTTCTTCAAAATCTCCCCGGCGCGACCGGGACAGGATGGGCGCCGCATCCGGAGTCCCAGTGAAGAACGACACGCGACGGGCGACGCCTATCGGTGTGACCGGCATGGCGGTCAACCGGTCATGATCCCCGAAGTCTCGCTCGTCCCCAAGAGACGCCTTTTCGAATAGCCGAGCCCGTGTCCGCGGGACATCAGCCGCGCAGGTGCGGCGAGGGCGTCGGGCCGGACTCCAAGCGACTTGGCGAAGCCCCGCCGGCCCTTCTCAGTGACCACGACGATGCGGCTTCCGGGTTTGCGGACGACCCATCCTCGTTCGAGCGACCGCGCCCACAGCGCGGCCCCAAGCGCGCCTCCGAGATGCGGTTTCCGTTCGCTCCAGTCGCCGCAGGCTGTGGCGAACTGGCGCCGCTCGAGCCGGACCTCGTCCAGATCGATATTGAGGCCCCCGAACACCGCGGGCCCTTCGGGGCCGAGCCCCACTGGCCCGCGGTATCGCACGGTGGGCTGATCGATAGCCCGGCGCGCGACAAGCGTGTCGAAAAGGGCCACGCCCAGGCGGCCCGCGAGGTGGTCGTAGCAGGTGCGGGCTCTGGCAAGCGATGGAGACATTTCGACCTTCGTGGGGCCGCGTCCGGCGATCACGATCAGCGATTCAACCAGCTGGCTCACGGACGGATCCGCGACCTCATAGACGCGCTGTCGGCCGATTCGTGTCGCGCCAACCAGCCCGCGTTCGCGGAGCACGGCCAGATGGTTGGAAACCGTCGGCTGCGCCTCACCGGTCAGGAGCACAAGTTCCGACACGGCCGCCGGCCCATCGGTCAGTCGTTCCAAGATCTTGAAGCGTATCGGGTCGGCGAGCGCCTGTGCGATAGCTGTCGCGGTGCGGTTAGGCATAGATCACCACCAGGTGAGAGGTAATACATGAATCACGTTCAGATGATATATTAATGCCCCGAAGGCTGCCGTGTCAAGCCACTTTTACGCCGAACACGAAGAGGAGCTCGCCACGGCGATCGCTGGGTGGGTCAAGACCTTAGTTTGGAACAAACCTCGACCCCGCGACCTGGTTGCGGAAATCCGATTCAGACGCTACGAGGAGCACGCTTCGCCGTAGCATCCTCGCATAGACTGCCACCGGCCGCTCATCGCGATGACGTGGCAGAATTTGAGCCGTCGACTGAGGTGGGCTGCCCCTTCGAGCGCCGACGGTCCACTCAGCGACGCTGTTCAGTATCGGAAGTGTTCCGTTCCGTGACAAAGACGTGGTACGTGACTGCGTCCCAGGCGTTATGAATGCCGATGAAGAGGAGCAGCAGCGCCGCGGCTGCAACGGCAAACAGGGCCTCGCGCACATGGGCGCGAGCCGCGTATGCCGATACAGCCAGCGTTGCATAGGCCGCGAAGGGCAGCAGAATATGAAACGACCAGTCCTCGAAATCGGGCTGGTATACAGTTTGTCCTCGCACACGCCGGGCCACGATGACGGCGTACACTACCCCACTGAGGCCCACTAAGCCCCAAAGAACTGCGGCGGTGCCGATACCGTGCCACGGAGCGTTTAGAACTGCTGACAGCAGTAGCACGGTCGCGAAATGAACGACGGTCGGCGTCCCGAACGCGCTGCCGGCCTGCGCCAAACCTGGTGCGATCGGCGCGCTGGCGATGAGCGTTATGACGACGAACTGCAATCCGATCAGAGCACCGGCAGACGAACCGACGATTACGTAGAAGTTCTCCCATCCGGCGAGTGCCGTCATGTCACCACTCACTCGCTTGGGCACGAGCGGCGCTCGACATCGTGGCGGTGACGCTCAGGACTCGTGAGCGTGCAGCTCGCGCGTCATCTCGATCATCGTACGCCGAAACCCCGCGCGAGCGAACAGCCGTTGTGCGGCTTCGTTCTGCGCCGCCGTCGAAACCACGACCCGAGGCGCGCCACGCGTCTTGAGCGCCGCCAGTATGGCTTCAAGCAGCAGCCGGCCGACGCCACGCCCGCGATGGTTGGGGCCGACCACGATGTCATAGAGAACCCCCGCCGGGCCGCGCAGGGACATGTAATCGGGCCCCTCGACGCCAGCGTAGGCGTAGCCGAGCACCTCGCCGTCCCGCTCCGCGACGAGGAGGACGACACTCAACTCCCCCATCTGCTTTCCGATGAACGAGGCGTAGGCATCCTCCGTCTGCGGCGGGGGTGCGATGAAACGCTCCGGGTCGAAGTCGTGGTGCATCCGGACAAGCAGCGCTCCGAGCCGGCCGATGGCCGGGAGATCCGCACGCGTCGCGGCGCGGACCGTGGCGACCGGATTCGTCGCTTCGCTCATCACGCCGTCCGCTAATCGTCGCGCCCCGTCAGCGCCCTAATTCCTGGAGCGTGCGCAGGTAGCCAATGATATCGGCGCGTGTCAGCATGCCGACGATCCCTCCGTTCTCCATCACGGGGAGCTGGTTTACGCCCTCGTGATCCATCTCCATCATCGCCTCCCATAACCCGGCAGACGGCTTGATCCGCTTCACGCGCGTGATCGGTGTCATCGCCTCGCCGACGGTGGTCGTGGGCCACCGGTCCCGGGGGACCCCTGCGACCTGGTGCACCGTGACGAGACCCGCCACCTCGCCATCGCGCATGACCATCACGGTTCGGTTTCCGCTCCCGAGAATATGACGGTCCACCAGGTTCTGGAGATCGGTGGCCGCCGGCACGCTGACGTAGTGGGGGTTCATCGCCTCCGACACCGTGTGGCCGGCCAGCAGGCTGCCGACGACCTGCTGCTGGACCTGCGCGCTTGCGGCGTTCTCCAGGAACCACCCGATAAAGAGGATCCACAACCCGTCACCCAGGCGGCCGGAAAACACCTGGGCGACCCCCCAGACGATGAAGATGAACGCGACGATGCGTCCGACCGTGGCGGCGACGAGGGTGGCCTTGCGGAAGCTGCGCGTGGAGCCCCAGAGAATGGCCCTCAGGACTCGACCCCCGTCTAATGGGAAGCCCGGGATGAGGTTGAAGACCGCCAGGGCCCCGTTGATATACGCAAGGTACGTGGTCAGGGCCGACAACGGGGGCACTCCGGCCACCGCTGGGCGGATCAGCGCGAAGATCACTGCCAGCGCACCGCTCACCGCGGGCCCGGCTATCGCGATCCAGAATTCCGCCCCGGCGCTCGGCGGCTCCCCTTCGATCTGCGACACTCCCCCGAAAAGGAACAGCGTGATGCTCCGGACCGAGATCCGATACCGCATCGCCACGACCGAGTGGCCCAACTCGTGCAGGAGCACGCACACGAAAAGCATAAAAGCTGAGGCCGCGCCCAGGATCCAATACTCGGCGCGCGGCCATCCGGGATAGGCGGCCGGAAAGTAGTTTGCGGCCAGCGCCCACGTGAACAACACGAAAATCAGGAACCACGAATAGTCGAGGCCGATGGAGATCCCAAAAACGCGCCCCACGGGGATGGAATGTCGAGTCACGACCTACACCTTCCCTTCACTGCCGATTGCTCGCCGCCGGTGCCCGGATCGCGCTAGCCTCTCTCAGCCTTTGGGGGTTCGCGTCCGGGGAGTGGGGCAGCCGTAAGGACGAAGTCTGGGGAGTTCGCCGTGAGAGGCGCGCTGGGTCCCGGTCAGCTATCTCCGGCCGGCGCTACACCGGAGCTGGTCCGCGGAGTGGGCCCGTGGCGGCCCTGTCCTGGCGCGCATCGTTCAGAAGGTTGAGCGCGTCCCCCGATTCGCCTTCGACCGTCGCCCAGTCGGCTCCGTCAGCGATGTCGTGATTCCCGTGTTTGCTCGTTGCGTAAATCACCTCGAGCGCCTTCCTGACCCGTTCGACGATGTCCTCGGCGAGGCGGACTAACCTCGCGCGCTCGCGATCAGGCGTGATCTCGTTGAGCGCCTTGAGCGCATCCTGGTAGGCTCGCCGCGCCTCCGTGCATACCTCGATTTCGGACGCCGCCCGGCGGATTCCGCCCCGCTGTTTCTCCTTGATCGCCTTCCTCGCCGCGGTGATCCGGGCGTTGCACTCATCGATCCGGTCCTCGAGGTGCTGCTTGACGTCATCCACACCGCTGAACGCGCGCTTCATGGACTTCCCTCCCCCGAATGTGACGAACCCGTGCCGCCAATCCCTGAGTGGGGTTCCCCCTCGCGCGGTCGGCGCCCGAGCAGGATCGCGCGGTCTCGCGGCGCCGAGGCGCCACCAGGTCGTGATTCTCGCCGTATCGGGAAATGCCTTCCCGTGTGCCCGGCGCGCGCCCGCTCCGGGCGGACGATACGAGATCGCGCGGTCCGCACAAGGATGCGCCTTGCGCCCGCCTCGCTGACCCGCGGGCCTTCCGAACGGAGCGGCGATCACCGCGGGGGAGGGCGCCCTGTTAGTGCGGCCTGAAGCTGGCGAAGAAACTGACCCCGGGGTGGCTCGTCAGGCGCCGAACGTGCGACCCGTCAACCCCCATAAGGTAAACTTGGTCGTCTCCGTCCCGGGTGGACGTAAACACGATCTCGTTGCCGTCGGGACTGAAGGCTGGAGAGTAATTGCGTCCGCCGGAGTTGGTCAAGCGGATCACGTGGCCACCGTCGGGGTCCACGAGGTAGATCTGTTCTTTTCCGTCCCGGGTTGACGAGAAGGCGATCCGACGGCCGTCCGGGCTGAAGGCCGGGGCGAGGCTCTCCCCGGGCGGACCCGTCAGCCGGGTGGCGTGCGATCCATCCACGCGCATCGTGTAGATCTGAGCACGCTCACCCCGGTTAGATTGATAGACAATCGTCCGGCCGTCCGGGCTGAAGGCAGGCCTAAAGTTGTTGCCGGGAGGTTCGGTCAAGCGTTTCACGTGAGACCCGTTCACGTCGGCGGTGTAGATCTGCCAGAGCCCGGAGCGATTCGACTCAAACGCGATTCTGCGACCGTCCGGGCTGAACGAGGTGGCGATGCTGCTTCCCGGGGGAGCGGTCAGCTGCGTCAGGCCCGACCCTCCGGCGTTCGCGAGGAAGATCTGCCAGAGGACTTTGGTTGAGGACGCCACCGCCAGCGTGCGGCCATCCAGGCTGGACACGGCGAGGAAGAAGGTCGCGGGTGGCCGGGTGAGCGCGGTGACTGCCGATCCGTCGGGCTCCATGGCATAGATCTGGTTCGTCCCGCCGCGGCTCGACGTGAAAACGATTTGGGCGGAGCCGTGTATGCTTTCCGCCCCGGCGGCGAGCACGGCAAGCATTAGGGCGCCCAGAAGTGCCGCCGGGAGCGCACTGCGGCGCGGGCGTGACGCCCTCGTCGCTCCAGGGACCAGCCCCCGCCGTCCCGTCGGGCGGACTGCCATCAGGCTACGCGGTCACCTGACGGCCACGAGCGGACCGTGGCCAGCCCCGGAGACTCGGGCCTACGTCGGCCACTCCGCGGGGGGAGTCGACGAGCGGATTAGGATCCCTGCTTCCCCGGAGGCGTCATGGCCACGGCGGCCTCCGTGGTCAGCAGCAGGAAGGTGAAGGTCTCTTGCAGGTAGAGCCGGACGGCGGCCTCTGTGTGATTGAGGTAGCCGATCGAGACGTCCTGGCCGATATGCAGATCGAAATCCCCGCCGCGGGTGGTCAGGACAAACGCGGCTGCGATCGCTGGGGCAAAGATGATCTCGCCCTCCAGGAGCCGCTTGATATGCTGCAGGACCGGGTACCCGTAGTCGCTGGTCTCGCTGATGCCCGTGTAGGTGTCGGCGTTCAGCAGCACCGAATAGGGACCGTTGACGCCGGCGAGGCGCAACTGGGTCAGCGCCTGCGCGATCGCGTTGGGATAGCTGCGCACATCGGCCGGAAGGGCCATCACCGGGTTGCTGGTTCCCTGCCGGACGCCTTTGATACCCGCCGGCGCGTAGCCTTCGAAGATGGCGCGGTCCTCGGCGTACGCGATCTTTCGCGCCGCATCCTTCAAGGGCTGCCAGTCCGAGTCGTTGGCGCCGCGTTCCACGTCATCGATCGCCTGGCGATCCAACTCGAACGGCACCCGCAGCTCCGTCAGGGGCTTGACCTCGCGCTGCCAAGCGCGAATCCCGTTCCCCGGCGTCTCGACGTTCCGCAGGTGGCCGGTGCCGACCGCCGAAAAAGCGACGCCATTTGGGCCGTGCACGTCCACGACGCGCCGCCCGGCGAGGTACCGCTTGAGCGTGCGCGACGCTTCTTGCTCGATCTGCGCCCACGCCGCGTCAGAAATCGGGGCAAGTTCCCGGTGAAGATTATTCATGCGGGTCTCCTTTGAGCGAGCCGATGTCGAGCGAACCGTCGCGCATAGGCGATCGTGACTCGGATGCGGACGCAGCGGCAGGAGCCTCCGCCGGTTTGCGGGCCACCGGAGCCGCGGCGGCTTCATCGGTTCCCACACTCTCAAGGAACGTCGACGACGGCACGAAAAAGAGGGTCCCCGTGACGGCGCGGCTGAAGTCCAGCAGCCGATCGTAGTTCCCCGGAGGCCGTCCGACAAACATGTTTTCCAGCATTTGCTCGGTTCGGTGAGGCGAACGAGCGTAGCCGATGAAGTACGTGCCGAACTCACCTTTCCCGACCTCGCCGAAGGGCATGTTGTCGCGGAGGATTTCGAGCTGTTTCCCGCCTTCGATGATCACCGTCAGGGCGTTGTGCGCCGACGTGGGTTTCACGGAATCGTCGAGCTCGATGTCGGAGAGCTTCTTCCGGCCGATGATCCGTTCCTGGGCTTCTGTCGTCAGCGCATTCCACCCGGGCAGATCGTGGAGATACTTCTGCACGATCACGTAGCTGCCGCCAGCGAACGCGCGATCCTCGTCGCCGATGATCGTGGCCTCGATCGCGGCCTGCGCGGTCGGGTTTTCCGTCCCGTCGACGAAACCGATGAGATCGCGGTCGTCGAAGTAGCGGAAGCCATGCACCTCGTCCACCGGGGCGATCGCATCCCCGAGCCGCGTCATGAGTTGCGTTGCCAGTTCGAAGCAGAGGTCGAACCGCTTGGCCCGGATGTGGAAGAGAATGTCGCCCGGAGTCGAGATCGCGACGTGCGGTCGACCGCGGATTTCGCGGAAGGGGTGAAGATCTTTCGGCCGCGGTGGCCTGAAAAGTCGGTCCCAGGCATCCGAGCCAAACCCTATGATGCATGAAAGGTAGGCTTCCAGATCCCGAAATCCGACCGCACGGAGGAGCGCGGGGAGCTCTCCGCAGAGCGAACGGACGGCCGCGCGATTGTCAGGCCCTGGATTCACCGTGACGACAAGAAAGATCGCGGCGCGCGTCAGCGGCGCGACCACGGGTTGCGGAACGCCGCGCCCCATCTCGTCCACGCCATCCGCGGTCATGCAGGGCGACCCCATGCGGGAACGCCCACGCGGCGCGCGCGGCAACGACTCTCACACGGCGGGATGTTCTGCACCGACTCAGTCCCTTCGGCGAGGCCGTGGCTCCCGGGGTCGGGCGCCGCCAACGAGCCAATGCCCCTTTAAAGAATCCGTTGAGAGGCTTCTGAGGCCTGCCAGGATACCGTCAGATTTCCCGTTGAGCGGCCGCACTCCTTCCGCGACGGGTAGGCCCCGGTGTCTCCCCTCACCGGCACGCAGGCGGGGGGCCTCATGCGCTCAGTGTTCCACCGCGGGGCATGCCGGGAGGCCCTGCGCGATGGCTTCTGACGCAGGATCCTGATTGATTCGGGAGCGTCAGGGAAGAGGCTTCGGCGTTTCCTGCGGTTCCGTGGCCCGCGGCGATTTGAGCAATCGCTTTACCATCCGAACCGCCGTGCCGCGGCGTTCGGGCCGGAGAATCTCGAACTCGTCCATGAGACGGCGGGCCACCTGCAGCCCAAGCCCGGGGCCGCTCGGGGGAGACATGCGGGGGATCGAGGTGATCCCCTTCCCGTGATCTCTCACCTCGATCATAAACCGTTCTCCATCAAACGCGATTCGAAGGTCGAGCGGTCCGACGCCCCGGTTGTAGGCGTGGACGTAGGCGTTCGTCAGGATCTCCCCTACGGCGACCTCGATGTCTAACGCATCGCGCTCCGAAGCGCCTTTGGCCTCAACCGCTCTCCTCACAAGTGTGCGGGCCATCCGGAGGGTCTTCGGCCTCGTCAAGATGTACAGTTGGAACTTCCACATCACGCTGAGAGCTCCCTTACCCAAACCCGCCTCGCCTCTAGTACGGATGCGGCCATGCTTCGGTGCGGGGCCCAGGTTCGGAGCCGATGGCATCCGGCGTTGACCCAGACCGAGTAGGATTGCCGGTAGCCCCGATGCTCTCGCCCATTCGAGACTCGGTTAGCGGCGCGGCCGCGTGCGTCCGGCCTTCGGGGTCGGCGTTTTCTTCATCCCACGCATGATCTTGCGGAGTCCCTTGAACCCCGGAATAATCTTTCGGATTTCTCTGGCAAAGATCTTGGACGATTCTTCTCCCGGCAACGCCCCGAGGATCACCAAAGGCTCGAGGAGTTCGGCGGCCGACGCACAAATGACCAGTTGGACCTCGAGCGGCATCCGTTTGATCGCCGTCTTTGCGCTTCTCAGCGCTCCAATCACGCGATGGCGCGCGCGGTTGGCGATCTGCGTCTCGAAGGAGGAAGAAACGTCAATTGGTCTTTCCAACTTATCACCCAAGCCGCCGGGGCTCTTCTCGGGAGCACGCTCTTAATTTGACGCGTGCTCTTCCGGCACCGGTTCGGACTCGTGTTCGCGGGCCTCAGGCCGCCCGCCATTCCAGCATTGTAGTGACCTTTGGGCGCGGCGATCGACCAACCAAGGAGTAGAAAAAGTGGTAAAGTGGGTTGATTTTCTCGCGCGGGCCGACGATTCGGTCGGCCCAGCGTGGCCGCGGTTGAGGAGGCCCCCGCCGCCCTTGTGGACCCCAGCGCGATGCTTGGGTAGAGGGGCCTATCGATCGGCTCAGCGGCCCCCCGTATTCCACCTCCGGGATGGTCTCCTGTGCGGCCCGCGAAGAATCCGGGAGCCGGTCAGGGGTGTGGCCGGTACATCCACAGCCCGATCAGCAGAGCCTTCAGCCACGCCCCCGCCACCCCAAGCATGAACAACCCGAATAAGAACGCCATCGCCCTTCACATCCAAAATGAAGTGCCAGCGGGACTCCTCACGACTCTGTCTTTCCGTGCTGGTTGTGGGGCCCCCGAGGTCGACGGGCAGAGGGGGGGCGTCGACTCTTTCGGGTTCCGGCGCTGGGCCGCGTCGGCCACAGCGGGCGCGGATGGATCGCTGGCGATCGATCAGGGTCCATCCGCTCCACCGCGAGGATTGTCAGGCCAAGGTCGCGGGCGCGGCTGATCAGTCCGTAAAACGCGGCTTGATCGACCACCTCCCCCGAGAGGATGGTGTTCCCCGCCGAGTCGTGCGCGACGGTAAAACCTTCAAACCATCGTATCCCGCCGGGGTCCATCGCCCCACGCACGCGGATGACGTACCACGCTACCTCGTGGCCGCCCGCGCCACTCATCGATCGCCGCGGCGGTCCGAAGTCTGGCTCGGCCGACTGCCCGTTGCCGTTCTCGTGCTTCCCATCGATGGCTGCACCGCCCCCTGGTAGCGACAGGATACAGCCATCCGCGCGCGGCGATCGACCACCGGAGTGGTACAAAAGGTGGTATCGCGGGTTGATTTTCAAGACCGCGGGGTCGAGCGGTGTGGCTACTGGAGGTTGAGCGCCCTCGCCTTGGCGACCGCCTGGGTGCGGTTCTTGACGCCGAGCTTGCCGAAGATGTGGTAGACGTGTTTCTTGACCGTTCCCGCGGTGATAAAGAGCCGCCTGGCGATCTCCTGATTCGAGGCCTCCGCCATGAGAAGCCGGAGCACTTCGCGCTCGCGTTCCGTGAGCGGCTCCACGAGCCGGCTCGAGACGCCCGGCCCGCTCGCCGGGGTGAGGGTTGAGTCCTGGCTGGCGGCGCCCGAGGGGATGACATCGTGCTGCCCGTCTCCAAACGCTGCGAGCAGCTTGGCGGCATACTCTGGCGCGACGCCGCGGGCCAGCGCCCGGCGCAGCAGCGTGGCCATTGGCGCGCCCTCATCGATGAACACCCGGGCGTAGCCCTCAGGCTCGCCGTTGAGGAGCGCGCGCTCAAGGTCTTGAAGCGCCCGGGCCGGCTCTCCGAGGGCCTGAAGGGCCAACGCACGAAGCGTCAAGATCTCAATCGCACTGCCCGTTCGCCCGTGGGCCTCGGCGTCTTCCATCAGTCGATCGAGCACGGCGAGCGCGACCGCGCGCTTCTGCGCGGTGAGCACGCGCGCCAGGACCAGGTACTCCGGTTCGTGCAAGAAACTCACAAGGTCGTCCTGGTGGAACCCGCTGGTGTCGGCCCAATGCGCCGCTGCCACGAGGTTGCCCTGCATCAGCCACAGACGCGCCCGCATGGCGGGCGCGCGAAGGAGCACCGTTTCGGTGAACTTGCGCCGGCGTGCCAGGTCGGTGAACTCACCGACGGCGGCCATGGCGCCATGGCTGTCGCCCCGTGCCTGCCGCACCAAGGCCAGGGCGTAATAGCCTTGGGCGGCCACGTACGCCTCGACGATGTTCGTCTCGGTGATGGCTCGCATCCCCTGGTTGAGAAGGCGCTCAGCCCCGTCGAGGTCATTCCACTCGCGAAGCAGATCGCCTCGACCAAAGCAACAGCCCGGCAGGCCGGTGAGGACCTGAGGGCCCAGGGTGTGCTCGGCCTCGGCAAACATCGCCACGGCTTCGCGGAGCCGGCCCTGGAGCACGTACAGCTGGCCGAGTTGGATCAGGCCCACGCGAACCGCCAGGTGGAACGATGCCGCCTTGGCCTGTTCCACGGCCGCGACGATGGCCCGCTCGCTCTCGGCGCTCGCGTCGCCCATCACTCTGCTGGCCAAGATGATCGCCGGCGTCCGGTCAGCCACATCAGAGGGGTCCAGAATGTTCACCGCTCCGGCCGCAAGGGTGACCGAGCGTGCAAGATCGCCCGGGATCCGGCTCATCAGCGCGCGGAAGATCTCGATGCGGCCTTGCAGAAACGCGCCTTGGTCATGCGGGAGGCCCGGTCCGAGATGCCGTTCGGCGTCCTTGAGATATCGTTGGGCGGTTTCCCATTGATTGGTGGCTCCCAGGACGATGGCATGAAGGATGCAGAGAAGGGGGCGGGATTCCACAACTTCCGCGGGAAGCGCGTGAAACCACCCAAGGATCGTGTGCAACTGCCCGTTCTGGAAGACGGCGATGCCGTGCTTCTCGATCAGGCGTGCCGCTAAATCTGGATCGGGGGCCGCCAGCGCGTGCCTGACCGCCTCCAGCAAGAACCCGTGCTCCTCGTACCACCCGCTGGCGCGGCGGTGGAGATCCCCGACGTGCTCCGGCCGTGTCTGCCTCAGCTGCACGCGCAGAAATTCGGCAAAGAGGCGGTGATAGCGATACCACCGCCGTTCAGTATCCAGTGGGATCACGAAGAGGTTGGCCCGCTCGAGGCGCTCGAGCATCGCCGCGGCTCCCCCCTTCGGCCCTTCATCGCCCAGCACGGCCTCGCACAGCGCCGCGCTGAGCTCCTCCAGCACACACGTCCCCAAGAGAAACGTTTGGACGGAGCGGGGTTGGCGGGCGAGCACCTCTGCCCCCAGATAGTCCACAATGTACCTGTTGTTTCCCCCGAATCGAGCGGTGAAGCTGGCCACGTCCTCCCCCGCCCGGACCGAGAGCGCGGCGAGCTGGAGTCCGGCGACCCAGCCCTCCGTGCGGGCCTGCAGCACCGCCGCTTCCTCGGCCGAAACCGGGAGTTCCATTACCCCGCGGAGGAACTCGGTAGCCTCTTCCGTCGTGAATCGCAAATCGCCCGCCCGCAGCTCACACAAGGCCCCGCGGGCCCGCAGCCGGGAGAGGACGAAAGGCGGATCCTCGCGGGTCGCGACGATTAGGTGAAGCAGCGGGGGAAGGTGCTCGAGCAAAAATCCGATAGCCTCGTGGATGATCGGTTCATGGATCACATGATAATCTTCGAACACCAAGATAATCTCACGGGGCGAGGCCGTCAGCTCGTTGATCAGAAGGGCAAGATCCGTTCGCAACGGATGCTGGGTGTTGTGCGTCATCGCCAGCGAACCTTCGCCAATTTCTGGGATGATGGTCCGCAAGGCTGCCACCAGCAAGCGCATGAACTCAACCGGATCATTGTCGTTCGCGTCGAGCGTCAGCCACGCGACCGCGGGCGGCCGGCCCTCCGCCGTCCGGGAGCGGAGCCAGTCCACGAGCAGGGTCGTCTTGCCGTAGCCTGGGGGGGCGCTGAGAAGCGTCAGGACGGCACGCATGCCCGTTTCGAGCCGCGAGGTAAGCCGATCCCTACGCACCAGGTTTGACCGAATGCGGGGGATGCAGAGCTTCGTCAACAGGATGTCAGGAAGCGGCGACTCCATCACGCGTGGCCGTTGGTGCCCAGGGCTGGGTGAAATTTGCCTGAGCTGCTCGTGTACTGATTAGCCGTCTGCCGCCCAACTCCTCCGGCTGCGCGATCAAAATGTCCGGTGGCGTGAAACGATCGGCTCCTGGCTGGAAGACCTGGAGTGCCGACGGCGCTCGAGAATCTTTGGGCGTTTCGAGTGTCCCTCAGCCCTCTCTCGGAGCGTAATCAGGAAGAACCCGCACGCCTCGGGAGGTTCGACGCTGATCACGAAATCGCGGACTTGGGTCGCGTGGAGAGGCCGTTGACCGTGCCACCGGGGCGGATCCATCCGGCGCACTGGCGTCGTCGAACTCCGGAGGAAGGGAAGTCCACGTTCGACCCTGGAGCAGCGTTCTTAGCCGGAATTTCCCATTTGCCTGGCAATTCCGGGAGAAGCCTCGGACTGCCGTCCCGCCCTCTACGGAGCCACGCCTCAAGGGGCATATACCAGCCCTCGTCCCAGTCTTCCAATAGTCTCGGGAAGGGTCATAAAGCTGAAAGTACGTTCGCTACTGAAGAACGTCAACGTGATCGCACAAGCGCCGTCTACCTTGGAAGGTGCCAAAGTCGCTCGGCGTTGCCGTGGGCAAACGCGTCCGCGGCATCGTCCGGTAGGTCGACGAGCGCACCGCGCCAGAGTGCGATCTGGTCCAGGTACTGCGGTCCCCAGTTGTTCGCGACGACGTTATCGAAGCCAAGCAGGAAGCGGTCGGGGTGATCGACGAGAAGCGTTTTCCATTCCGGAGCCAAACGTCGGCCCTCGAACATGTTGGTCCACGGCTGGCCACCCCGGTGGGCCGTGATCGGGTTGGAAGTCGACGCGATAAAATACACGTTTGGATGGGCGGTGATCAGACGCCCAACCTCCGATGCATCGAGTTGGCCCATGTGGATCAGGGCAAAGGGTTCGTCCGGGTACTTGGTCATTAGTGCTTCGAGTTTGGTCATCAGCGCGGTGCGCTGTGCTGCGGGCGCCGCAGCGAACTCGATGTGGATGATGAATGGCCAGTGATTGCGGATCGCGAGATCGAGCGCAAAGAGAATGCTCGGGTCGTCTGGTTCGAGGTCTACCTCCCGCATTTGCCGTCCGTTGCTCATCGCTTTGGCGACGTGATACACGAGTACTTCCGCCATCGCGCCGTATTTGCCGGATCGCACCTCACCTTCGACGGCTTGGCGATTGTAGTCCTTCGTGCGAACGGCCGCGATGATCTTGGTGGGATTTCGGCGCGCCAGGCTGAGTACCGCGTCCTGCGATGCTTTGCCCGTTGAAGAGAGAAAGGTTTCCTGGACTCCGCCCTGTTCGAGCAGCGCCGTGACGGTATCGGGATCAGTCTGTCGATCGATTTGGCTGTGGACGTCGATGAAGTAAAGTTCTCGGGCGGGGCTCCCGCCAGGGAACGCGATCATTGCCAGCAAGGTGACCACGATTGTGGCAATTGTCGCACGGGTTCTCCAGACCACTTGTCGTATTATCGAGACCGATGAAACCTTCTGCACACCGCCTAAGTCCACGGAGTTTACATTAACCTGTTGGTGAAATTTTGTGTGGTATCGTGGACGCGCTCGTAGCACCGTGAACTCCTTGGCCCACAGGGTAAAGTTTCCGCGAAATCGATTCAACTTCGGATATCCACTTAGGGCTGTTGGGCCCCCTGGGTGTCGACGTAGAGGGCGTAAATCGACGTGCTCGCCGCGATGAACAGGCGGTTGCGCTTCTTTCCGCCGAAGCACAGATTGCCGCAGGTCTCCGGGAGCTGCACTTTTCCTAGTAGATCCCCGTTTGGCGCGTAGCAGCGCACTCCGTCCTCCCGTGGGTCGCCCCATCCCATGGTGCACCAGACATTCCCTTCGACATCGAGACGAACTCCATCGGAAATGGCCGGCGCGAAGCCATCCGCGAACACGCGACCCGCCTTCAGCTTCGTCCCGTTCACCTGGAAGACCCGGATATGCGCGGGTCCTCCATGCGTCAGCCCGCTGTCGACGATGTACAGGAGCGTCTCGTCGGGCGAGAAGGCGAGCCCGTTCGGCCGCACAAAATCGTCCGCCACGACGGTCGCCTCGCCGCTGTGCGGATCCAGCCGATAGACGGCGGCGGGGAGCTCGCGCGCGGCTTTGTGCCCTTCGTATTCTCCGTCGATTCCGTAGCCTGGATCGGTAAACCAGATCGCCCCGTCGGAGCTCACCACCACGTCGTTCGGCGCGTTGAGTCGTTTATCACCATGGCGGTCCATCACCACGGTTCTCGATCCATCGTGCTCGGTGCGACTCACGCAGCGAGAATCGTGTTCGCACGTGACTAGCCGACCCTCTCGATCGCGGGTGTTTCCGTTTGCATAGTTGGAGGGAGCACGGAACACGCTGGTGTGGCCGTCTTCCTCCAGCCAGCGCATGATGCGGTTGTTCGGGATGTCACTCCAGAGCAAGTAGCCGCCATCGCGAAAATAGACAGGGCCCTCGGCCCAGCGGCATCCTGACGCGATGCGCTCGATGCCAGCGTTTCCCTGCTTACGAAACCGCTTGTCGAGCTTCTCGATCCTCGCTTCCGGGTAGCGGGTGCCCGGCAAGGGACCGAGCGGAAGCCTTCCTGGTTCGTCTACCATGTGGAATCCCTCCGCCTCAGCATCCTCGCGCCCGCGGCTTCGGTGCCGGGCATCCCGACGAAGCCCCGCGTGCCCGGCGCGTGCGCCCCGGGTCCGTCTTGCTCATCTCTTGCTCGACGCGGCCCAGATGTTGAGGCCACTCTCCGTGGCGTACCGATCGATCTCCGCAAGTTCGTCGGCGGAGAAGTCAAGTTTGCGGAGCGCCGCGACGTTTTGTTCGAGTTGTGTGACGCTGCCCGCCCCGACGAGCGCAGAAGTCACGCGCGGGTCGCGCAGCGTCCACGCGAGCGCCATCTGTGCCAGGGCTTGGCCGCGCCGTGCAGCGATGGTGTTGAGCGCCCGGACCTTTGCCAGAGTGCTCTCAGAGAGCATCTCCGCCGAGAGGGATCCGGGCCGGGCGGCCCTCGAGCCTGCCGGAACGCCGGCGAGATACTTGTCGGTGAGCAGTCCCTGGGCAAGCGGGGAGAAGGCGATGCACCCGATTCCTTCCTTTCCCAGGACATCGAGCAGATCCGTTTCAATCCACCGGTTGAGGAGGGAGTACGATGGTTGGTGGATGAATATCCGCGCGCCCAGGCCGCGGAGCATGGCAGCCGCCTCCTGGGTTCGGCGGCCAGAGTATGACGAGATCCCAAGATACAACGCCTTCCCCTGCTGCAGGGCCGTGTCGAGCGCGCCCATGGTTTCCTCGAGGGGTGTCTCCGGGTCAAAGCGATGCGAGTAAAAAATGTCGACGTACTCGACCTTCATTCGCCGCAAGCTCTGATCGAGGCTGGCCAGGAGGTATTTGCGCGATCCCCCATCGCCGTACGGCCCCGGCCACATGTCATAGCCGGCCTTGGTCGAGATGATCAGCTCGTCGCGGTACGCGGCGAGGTCGCTCGTAAAGACGCGGCCGAAGTTCTCCTCGGCCGAGCCGTAGGGAGGACCGTAGTTGTTCGCCAGGTCAAAGTGGGTGATGCCCAGATCGAACGCCCGGCGAAGGATCTTCCGACTCTCTTCCAGGGGGCGGTCGTCACCGAAATTCTGCCATAGGCCCAATGAGATTGCCGGGAGCTTGACCCCGCTCGCGCCGCAGCGGCGGTAGCGCATCGTGGTGTAGCGATCTGTGGCAGCGACGTACACGGCCGTCGGCCTCCTCGTGGATGAAAGTGGCGTCGTCGGTGGGGCGGTCACCCGGCAAGGCGCACGTTCCGCGGGGCTCGCACCACCCCTTGGCAGCGGCTGTGTGATCATTTCGCGGGGCCTGCCACGAGATTTCGCTGCTTCGATTCGCCGCGTTGAGCCGAATCCCTACGCCGCCGTTTACCGTGGTGGGGGGCTCGTTCAGCTTCTGCGTTTTCATCCTTCACTCGACGCTGCGCGAGACGCGGCCATGCGTGTCGAGCGCCGCGAAGGTCACGCCTCGCACGGTTCGACATACTGGGCCGGTACACTGCCGTGACCCGCGTGTGACAACGGTCCGGCATGCTCGGGACATCCGGCCTCGATCGCGGTCGGTCGGAAAATTCCAAACTTGAGGTGCAGATGTGATGACCAAACTGAAGCGCGCGCTTGTGTGGGGCCTTGCGCTCGTCGCCCTGGCCGCGGCGGCGCCGATTGCTCAAGTCTCCGCCCATGGATCGGGTGGGGGGATGGGTGGCGGCACCGGAAGCGGAGGCACGGGGGGTGGCGGTGGGACTGGGAACGGGGGCGGGACGGGCAGCGGAGGAGGCATGGGCGGCAACGGGGGCCAAGTCGGCAGCGCGGGCGGATCAACCGCTTCAGCCGGACAGCTCAGCCCTGAGGCGAGCGGCTTCTTCAGGCAGGCGCTGGCATACGAAAAAGAGAAAAAGTGGTACCTTGCCATCGCCGCCTACGGTCAGGTTGTCCGCCTCGAACCGAAGTTTGCCCCTGCGTGGAACAATATGGGTTTCTGCTATCGGAAAGTGCAGCAGTTTGATCAGGCCCTAAATGCCTACAATCAGGCCATCACCCTGGCGCCGGATTTCGTGAACCCCCATGAGTATCTGGCCAGGACCTACCTGGCGATGGGGAACAAGGACGCCGCAATGCGCGAATGCGAGATCGTGCGTCGCCTCGACCCCAGCATGGGCGACGAGTTGATGAAGGCGATTCAGGCCAACAATCCCGATCTGGGAGACGACGAGTAGTTCATCGGGGCAGGCCGGCGGGCACGCGGGCCTGCCCCTGCGCGCTGTTCCGGAAGCGCCTTTCTCTGCAGACCCCAGCGATTGGCCGCTCTTTTGAGACGACATTCACCTGGCTTTGACGGATGCTGGTCCGGCGAGCACGCGCGTGCGGGGGGAACGGGCCCTCTGTTGCCCGCCGCGCCGACCCCACGATGTTTCGTCCCTTGAATGGCGCCAGTTGTTCGTTCGTGCCCTTCGATTCGAGGCGACGTGGTCCTTGGGATCGACCGGCGCAGCCCCCAGTGAACCTCAGCGTACCGACATCCGGCTGAGCACGAGGGTGATGCCCGCCCCAAGGACGAAGAACAGAAAATCCACCGCCGCGTTTTGCCAGAAGGCACGGCCACCCTCTCTGCGCAACTCGCCGCGGAGGAGCTGCGAAACGGCTTCGACCTCCGACCGGTTCAGCGAGGCGATCCGCTTGTAGGTGTGAATGTCATTCTGCAGTTTGGTGACCAGCGATCGTCGTTCTTCTATTTCTTTTTCGATCTGGTTGATCAATTGGACCGCACCCGCGAGGGATTTGGCAAGGCGATTGATCCGATCCTGCGTGGTCTCCCCCTTCCGGCGACGTAGGATGATCTGCAGGAGTGCGGCGATGACGGATGCGAGGAGCCCAAGCAAGAGCGCGGTTACGGGCAGAAGGATGCCGTCGATGTTTGGCAAGGACAGCAAGGGCATTGACAGATGGAGCATTGGCCTGTTTTACGCTCCCGCGGCCATCGGCGGAGATGTGTCCCGCATCCCCTTGTACCCTTGACCCAGGCGGCATAGACGTTCCCGCGGCCGGATTGGAGGGCGTGCGCCGACGAGCGCGTGCAGACGGCATAGAACGGCTAAACCCTACTCCAATGCGTGGTTTCCCAGAGTTCTTGCGCCAAGTATTTCGGTCGAATTGACGAAAGAGTTTCTAACGCCCTCCGCAGAGCCTCGACGAAAGGTGCAAGATTGTTACCGGGAATGCTCAAGAGCTTCGTCGTGTCTTGCAAATTTCCATGGAAACTCAAGGTTGCCTTCCCGGAGACTTACTGTCAGCAATCCTAGGGGGGATTCCCTTGCGATTTCTCACAAGATTACGAAAATCTTGCGAAGTTCTTGTGGCATGATGACGCGTTGAACGATCGTGACCAGCAGGAAATGCGACCGCCCCCCTGAACGAGGTATCGTGGGGGTCTGGACTCGCGGACGGCGCGATGGGGGGAGGGACCCAGCGGGGTCCCCAGCTCATCGAGGAGGCGGGTACATGAAACAGCGGAAGGTCCATCTGCCGCGTTCGAGAGGTAAGGGCGGGACTGGCAGAACCCGCCTGCTTGGGGTTGGGGCCTGCGGGCTCATCTTGGGAGCAGTTCTGGCTGGGGCGGCGTGGCCCGCGGTCTCGAGCCCGATTGTACTGGGTCAGACCACGCTTCCGCTCTCGCTCAGCTCGTCCTCGCTTTCGCCGGTGGTTGCGATCCTCGCGGGAATCTTGATTCTCATCCTACCGAGGCTCCTGAACTACGTCGTTGCTGTTTACCTGATCTTAAACGGCCTGATCGGCCTCTTCGGCCGCTGAGGCTCGTTCGCGCGCGGCATCGGGACCGGTTCGAGGGGGGGTGACGATGGCTGGAGGAACGCCTGGCCCAAAGCGAGGGAGCATCGGCGTGGCGGCATTCTGGATGTTCCTGATCTCCTTGTTGTTGTTCTGGCTCCCGGTGATCGGCCCGTTGATCGCCGGGATCATCGGGGGACGGAAGGCCGGCGGCGTGGGGCACGCGATCGTTGCGGCGTTCCTGCCCGCGCTCGTGTTCGGTGTCGCGCTGTTCTTGCTCGCCTCGATCTTGACGGGCCTGCCGTATCTGGGAGTTTTTGCCGCCGCGGGCGGCTTCATCCTCGCGATTGCCCACATCGGGCCCCTGCTGTTAGGAGCCATCATCGGCGGCGCGGTCGGCTAGGCTCAGCCGCGGCGCGTGCGTCGCGGCGGCTCGAATTCGGGAACCATTTGGTCCCCCGCTGCGCTCATTGGCTGGAGGTGGTCCAAGTGCTTCAACTCAAGAAGATTCAGGGATCTCGCGACCTGCCGGCGCCGGTGCATCCGCATCCCGCGGTCGATCATCACCTGGTGGTTCGTGACAGCGTACGATCAATGAAACAGCTCCGCCGGCAGAGCCGCTGCACGATCTGCGGGACTCCGATGCCGGACGGGCGGCCGTTCTGCTGGTACTGCGTACAGTACGTCGACCGGTGGCCCGTGACGCCGCGATGAAGTCGAAGTAGACGGCGCTGGCCCGGGCCCGGCGGAGGGGTTGAACTCTAACCTTACCTTCTTACCTGGACGGCCCACCGGAGCTTCACGCCGCCCGGCGCTTCGTGTGATCGGCCATCCCGGGAGCTCCCGAGTATTCCGCGCGATGCCGGTGCGCGTGGGCAGGACTTGTCGGCGACTCACGGGAACCGGTGATTGACCGAAGGCTGGGGTCGCGACACCTCGCAAGCATTCCGCCGAGATCCTCGAAGCACAAAGGAGCCGCGGGGAGGGGAGTCGTTATGGAGCAGTGGCTGCTGCTGCACGTTCCCACCGCGGTGTTGGGGTTCGTCATTGTCTGCCTCAGCGCATCACTTTCCGTGATAGGGCTCATCCTTGTTCGCCGCCGCATGCCCTTCATGGTCCTCGAGCAGAACAACGAGATCGCCGGATTTTTCATGTCGATTATCGGAACGGCGTACGCGATCCTCATGGCGTTCGTCATTTTTTCTACCTGGCAGAAGTTCACAGCGGCCGACGACGCTGTCACGGCCGAGGCGAACAGCCTGGGGGACTTGATCCGAATCGCCCAGCAGTTTCCCGATCCGGAACGGCACGAGCTCTTCACGCGGGTTCGTGCCTACGCGGTTTCGGTGACCGAAGACGAGTGGAAGGCCATGGCCCATGAGCGCGCGAGCCCCCAAGCCTTCGCCGCCCTGAACAGCATGTGGCAGGCGTACGCCGCGATCGACCCGCAGACCAACCGCGCGAGTGCGTTGTACGGCGAAGTCCTCCGCCATCTCGGGGACGTGAGCGATCACAGGAGGGATCGAATACGGGCGGCGGCGACGACCATTCCTGGGACGCTCTGGGTCGTGCTGCTCGCCAGCGGAGCCGCGACGATAGGGTTTACGTATTGCTTTGCCGGCAGGAATCTGCGGACCCAGGCGATTATGACGGCGGTGTTGGGAGGCGTTATCGGACTGCTGCTCTTTGTGGTCCTCGAGTTCAACCTTCCTTTCACCGGCGATATCAGCGTTCCGCCGACTGCGTTTAACCAAGTGTTCAAATTGCTTGATCTCGTAGGCTCGCGATGAGCACCGTGTGCGAATATCCCGCTGAGCGCCGGGGTGAAAAGCGGGACGTCATCGCCCGCTGGGCGAGGCAGTCGGGCACTTAGAACGTGCTCGTATCCTCCTACACATTACCGGACGTTCCCGGCCAGCCGCACGCGCATACCGGGGGGCAGGCCTAAACTCGCCTCCGGCTCACTCTTGATGGCCGTGATTCAGTGGCCGGCTGTGGGGAGCTGCGTATGCTGGGTGGCGCCGCCCCCAGCCTGTCCTCCCGCGCTCACGCGCCGGAGGCCGATCATCACCCGTGCGAAGATGTACGCTCCCGTGACAGCGAAGCCCACCAAGGCGACCGCGTTGATCGGGTGTGCCCATGCCGGATTACTCCCGGTGGCCAGGAACTGGTTGATTGGTTTGAGCCACTCCTGGTCACCCGCTTCTGAACCGAACACCATGGAAATAAAGTAGAGCGCCGCCCCGATCGTAAGCAGCAATGTCATCCGGCGGTACGCGGCCGGGTTATCATCGGCATCCTCGGTAAGTTTCACCGCCAACGCCCAGAACAAGAAGAGCGTTGCGATGGGGCCAAACAAGGGCAAGGTGACCTCTTGTCCCTCCACGACGGAGGCCGGGTGCGGCAGCAAGAAGATAAAGCCCGCCGCCAACGTCACAATCATCAGCGCGTCCCGCATGAGCACGTACGACAGCCACCACACGTCGGCTCCAAACCGCACGGTGCACTTGCGCAACGTGCGGACCATGTAGGGACGAGCCAGTGTCAGCATCATCGTCAGGGTCCACAATGTCGGCATCAGGGCGGCAACTGTCAGAACGGTCCAGCCCCGCGCCTCCTCCACGAATGCCTGAATGATCTTCGCGTATGCGGCTTCCATCTTGCCTGCCTCCCTTCAGCTTTCCGGCTCGTAGGGCCTGGTCAGGCGCAGCGTATAGGTGACGGCCACGATCCCGAGGATGATGGCGGCCAGGGTGGCCGCGCCCCAGCATGCGAGTGCCAGACCTGAGACGGTCGAGCTGGAGACCGGGGAGACCGTGGTCACGAGCCAGTCGAACCGCGTTCCCGCAAATCCGCCGAGCTTCGCGGCCAGCACGAACGGGGCCAGATAGAGAATCGTCCCCGCCGCCAGGAGGGTACTCACCAACGAAAACGCTCCCGGATCGTCGTCCGCGTCTCGGGTGAGCTTGATCACCAGCACGGCAAAGAGAAGCGCCTCGGCGAGGGGCCCCGTGACGGGCAACGGGAGCATTCCCAGAACATCCGGCAAGAAGTACAAGAGGCCGAGGACAAACACCGCGGCCAGGATCAAATCGCGAAGGCCCACGTAAATCAGCCACCAGAGATCTGCCCCGACTCGCAGGGAGAACTTCTGGAGCGTGCGGATGATGTAGGGGCGCGCCAGGTACAGGGCCAGGAGCAACACCCAGAGGATGGTCAGCGACACCGCCAGCGTCCCTTCGACGAACGTCTCCAGAGATGAGAACAGCGACGGTATCATCTTCAGGAATTGTTCGGAGAACTGCGTGGCTTGTGCTTGGGCCACTTCCATGCGTCACACCTCCTTTCGGCTTTCCTTCGGTGCTTGACGTTCGCGGGATCTGCGGATCCACCCACGCCAGACCTGCCAGGGCAGCCGGCCTCGAGGGGCCATCTTCCATGGGGCGAGATCGCCCCACGGGCCGTGCCGCTCCGCCGTGATCGGATCCTGCCTTCCTTCCCGGGTGAGCGCGGAGAGAGGAACCCATCCTCGATCGGGATCGTGGCGTGGACCGGCCACGAGCGGTGGCACGATCTGCATCACGGGTTCGGTATCGGCAGCCTCGATGGCGATGGCATCGGTCGGACACTCGGTGCGGCACACCCAGCACCCAATGCACTGCCTCACCTGGACGGGTTGTTCCGTCATCCAGGGATAGGGTCCAGTTCCGTCGACTCCCGGGCCGGTGGGGCGGGACATGTCGAGGGTGCCTGCGGGACAGGTATCCATGCACACTCCGCAGCCGATGCAGCGGTCAAGAAGCACCTGGAAGCGCCAGTGAACCTTGGCTTGTGTGCCTTGGACCTCCATCCGCTCGACCTCCTCCGTGATGGACGGACAGCCAGGGCGGGTGTCCCGCGCGTTTGTCCGCCCCTGGCTCCCTAGGCCAAAGTGCAGAATTTTCATTTACTTTAGCATCGCCCGTGCGGGGCAACCATCAGGCAAAGACCTGATTTTTGATCCTGCGTCGGCCCAGCCTGTCCTAATTCGGGGTGGCGATCAGGGCAAGAAGCGGGGCCAGGAGCCGTGCTGCTGGACCTATCGCATTGTTCAGGTTTCTGTCTCTGTTGATCGATAAGCCTTCCCTTGAATGCTGTGCAGCCACGGGCAAGCCCCATGACTGACGTTTTTCGATTTCGATAAGGTTCTGCCTGGGCTACTCCTGCAGTCCGTATGGACACGACCCTGCAAGGCGTCCACATGTGTTGGTCAAGCCGAGGCCACACGCTCCTGAGTGGGAAACGCCGGCAACTCATGCTGTCCGTTGTCAAAGAAGCCGATTTGCACGCGCTGCCCCATCTTGTCCTTGCTTGAGCCGGCAGGGCCTGCGGGGAAGGGTGTGGAATTACGGACCGCTCCGGTACTTCCGGGATCGTCCACCTGAGCAAGTCGTGGCGGAATGGCGAGGACGGGAATGGTGCGCCTGGGATTGTCGATCAGCGGCGGGGAGCGCCGAGAAGAAGAGCTGCGGTTCGCTCGAACGCTAGGCTACGATGCCGTGGAGATCAGCATGGACGGCACCGGCATGATGTTTGGGG